>Ga0210123_1000018_pt1 | contig 86059 bp, 57 predicted proteins | sample Muzzi_PWB_D2_FD_185535 | JGI IMG/M metagenome (GOLD analysis project Ga0210123, IMG submission 185535) | Wetland microbial communities from San Francisco Bay, California, USA, that impact long-term carbon sequestration - Muzzi_PWB_D2 (SPAdes) | ecosystem: Environmental > Aquatic > Marine >... | reverse complement strand
TCACTCCGAGAGCCCCCGGGCTCCGGCTCGAAGGCGAGAATCCGGTCGGCCAGGGGCGAGGCGGGAATCTCCGCGACCCCGGGGGGCGGCAGGGCGGAGTCGCCGTAGGAGCGGCCGAGGCCACGGGTGAGCACCGCCCCCTCCGTCGCGGAGCGCAGATCCTCCGAGAGGATCTCGCGCCCCGGGACCGGCAGGCGGCCCCAACCGGAGATGGTCGGGGGGCTGTGCTTCTTCGTCACGAAGGCGAGTCTACCCATCGCGAGGCTCGACCGGGCCTTCTCGTGGGCCGCGCGTACCCTACGCGCACCCCACGCCGACCCTACTTCGACATGGCGGCGAGGAAGTCCGCGTTCGTCTTGGTCTTCGACAGCTTGTCGAGGAGCAGCTCCACCGACTCGACGGTCGACAGCGGATTGAGGACCTTGCGCAGCACCCAGATCCGGTGCAGCTCATTCGCCGGCATCAGGAGCTCTTCCTTCCGGGTGCCGGACTTGTTGATGTCGATCGACGGGAAGACCCGCTTGTCGACGAGCTTCCTGTCCAGGTGGATCTCGCAGTTGCCGGTGCCCTTGAACTCCTCGAAGATGACGTCATCCATCCGGCTGCCGGTGTCGACCAGCGCCGTCGAGATGATGGTCAGCGACCCACCCTCTTCGATGTTCCGGGCGGCGCCGAAGAAGCGCTTCGGACGATGGAGCGCGTTGGCGTCGATACCGCCGGAGAGCACCTTGCCGGACGGCGGCTGCACGGTGTTGTAGGCGCGCGCCAGACGGGTGATCGAGTCGAGCAGGATGACCACGTCCTTCTTGTGCTCGACCAGGCGCTTCGCCTTCTCGATCACCATCTCGGCCACCTGCACGTGGCGCGTGGCCGGCTCGTCGAAGGTCGAGGAAACCACCTCGCCCTGCACCGAGCGCTGCATGTCGGTCACCTCCTCGGGCCGCTCGTCGATGAGCAGCACGATCAGGACCACCTCGGGGTGGTTCTTCTCGACCGAGTGGGCGATCGACTGGAGCAACATGGTCTTACCTGTACGCGGCGGCGCCACGACCAGGGCGCGCTGCCCCTTGCCCATGGGTGTCACCAGGTCGAGCACCCGCGACGACATGTCGCCGGGTACCTCCAGGTGCAGCCGCTCCTCCGGATAGAGGGGGGTCAGGTTGTCGAAGAAGATCTTGCTCTTCGACACCTCGGGATGCTCGAAGTTGACCGCCTCGACCTTGATCAGGGCGAAGTAGCGTTCACCCTCTTTCGGCTGACGGACCTGGCCCGAGACCGTGTCTCCCGTACGCAGGTCGAAGCGCCGGATCTGGGACGGCGACACGTAGATGTCGTCCGGGCCGGGAAGGTAGTTGTACTCGGGCGCCCGCAGGAAGCCGAAGCCGTCCGGTAGGCACTCGAGGACACCCTCGGCGAAAATCAAGCCGCTCTTCTCGGTCTGCGCCTGGAGGATCTTGAAGATCAGCTCCTGCTTGCGCATGCCGGCGGCGCCCTCGACACCCAGATCGTTGGCGATCTGGGTGAGCTCGGAGATCGACATCTCCTTCAAGGCCCGGATGTCGAGGGTCTTGCCCCCGCCGCGGCCACCTTTGGCCTTCTCGTGACCCCGGTCGTCCCGCTGGTCGCGGTTGCGGTTCCGCTGGCCGCGGTCCTTCTTGACGTTGTGTGCTGGTTTAGCCATCGTGCTCTTCCTCTTCAGCTCCTCTGTCAAGGCCTTGGGGCCCCGCCCGAAGAAAGGCTGTGATCTCTCTCCAGAGCTCCTTAGTGCCCTCGCCCGATGTCGCCGAGACGAGGATGATTCGTGATCGGTCCGTCATGCCCAGGTTGCGAGCGACTTCAGCCAGCTTGGCCGAGCGCTTTCCGCGCGGCACGCGATCGACCTTGGTCGCCGCCACCGCCACCGGAACCTCCAGGGAGGTCAAGTACTCCAAAGCCTGGGCGTCCAGCGGAGTCGCCCCGACCTTGGCGTCCACGATCAGGACCACCAGCGGTGGCGCCTGAGGGCTCCGGAAGTACCGGTCCACGAGCGCGGCCCAGTTGCGCCGCTCGGTCTCGGAGACCTTCGCGTAGCCGTACCCGGGCAGATCGACGAAGTAGAACCGACGCTCGATCAGGTAGTAATGAACCGCCCGCGTCCGCCCGGGTCGCGAGCTGATCCGGGCGAGCTTCTTACGCCCGAGCAGCCGGTTCATCAAGCTCGACTTGCCGACGTTCGATCGCCCGACGAAGGCGATCTGCGGCCGGTCGTCCCGGATGAACTGGCCGTCCACGTGGGCGGCGCGAACGTGCTCGGCGCTGTCGATTTTCACGGCCTGGCCCTGTGTCGTTCAGGGGCTACCCGCTACCCGCTACCCACTACCCGGAATTGGGGGGGAGGGGTCGGTCGCGCGCCCTCTGATCCGGACGCGCTCGCGGTTCGTGCTGTCAGCGAGAGGCCCCGGGCTGACTCGAGCCGGTGCCGGTCGCCGCGGGCCGCAGAAGCGGCTCCCGCAGCTCATGCCGGCCCACCGCATGCCCGCTCACGCTGGGCACGGGAAGCCATGGCGACCGTTTCGCGCGCCCCCGCCTGCCATATGCCATAGGGAGCCGAGGGGCGAAACGGCCTTCGGTCAGTGGGCCAGCGAGTCCTGCCCCACCGGAGGCTTCTGAGAAGCCTCGTCGAACGTGGTGTCCCCCTTGGGGACCCGGGCGAGCTCCCCGTCCAGGGCGAGGCGCAAGACGTCATCCATCGATTCGATCAGATGGACCTCCAGAGCCTCGCGAACCTCTTCGGGGATGTCCTCCAGATCCTTCTCGTTCTCCTTGGGAAGGATCACTTCGGTGATGCCGGCACGGAACGCGGCCAGGACCTTGTCCTTGATCCCTCCCACCGGCAAGACCTTCCCACGGAGGGTGATCTCGCCGGTCATCGCCACGTCCTTGCGCACCGGCAGGCCGGTGACCGCCGACACCAGGGCCGTGGCCATGGTGATACCCGCCGAGGGGCCGTCCTTCGGAATCGCCCCCTCCGGAACGTGGATATGGAGGTCCGTGTCGTCGTTGAACTCCGGATCGATGCCGAGCACCTCGGCGCGGCTCCGGAGATAGGAGACGGCGGCCCGCGCCGACTCCTGCATCACCTCGCCCAGCTTGCCGGTCAAGGTGAGCTTGCCCTTGCCCTTCATCAAGCCGACCTCGGTCTCGAGGATCTCTCCCCCCGCTTCGGTCCACGCCATGCCGGTGGCAAGGCCGACCTCCGAGGTCTCGTGCTTGCGCCGCTTGCGGAACTTGTGCTTGCCGAGGAGCTCGACCACCGTCTCCGGCGAGATCTCCATCGAGAGCTCCTCTTCGCCCTGGCTGACCACCTTGCGGGCGACCTTGCGCGCCACCGAGGCGATCTCGCGCTCCAGGTTCCGCACGCCGGCCTCGCGGGTGTAGTGGTCGATCAGCGTCCGGATGGCGTCGTCCTCGAAGGGAATCCTGTCGCCGGAGAGGCCGTGCTTCTCGAGCTGCTTGGGAACCAGGAACTGCCTGGCGATGGCCAGCTTCTCGTTCGGCGTGTAGCCGTGGAGCTCGATGACCTCCATCCGGTCTCTCAAGGCCGGCGGGATGGTGTGGGCCACGTTCGCGGTGGCGATGAACATCACCTTGGAGAGGTCGTACTCCACGTCCAGGTAGTGGTCGACGAACGAGTTGTTCTGCTCCGGGTCGAGCACCTCGAGCAGCGCCGAGGACGGGTCGCCCCGGAAGTCCATCGACATCTTGTCGATCTCGTCCAGCAGGAAGACCGGGTTGACGGCTCCGGCCTTCTTCATCATCTGAATGATCTGCCCCGGGAAGGCGCCGATGTAGGTCCGCCGGTGGCCGCGGATCTCGGCCTCGTCGCGCACGCCGCCGAGCGACAGGCGCACGAACTCGCGGCCGGTGGCACGGGCGATCGACTTGGCGAGCGACGACTTGCCGACGCCGGGCGGGCCGACGAAGCAGATGATCGAGCTCTGGGTCTGCCCGACGAGCTGGCGCACCGCCAGGAACTCGAGGATCCGCTCCTTGATCTTGTCGAGACCGTAGTGGTCGGCGTTGAGGATCTCCTCGGCGCTGGTCAGGTCCTTCTGCTCCTCGCTCGCCTTCTGCCAGGGCACGGTGACCAGCCAGTCGATGTAGTTGCGCGACACCGTCGCCTCGGCGGAGACCGGCGGCATGGCCTCGAGCCGCTTCAGCTCCTGCTCGGCCTTCTCCTTGACCTCCTCCGGCAGACCCGCTTCCTCGATCTTCTCCTTGAGCTCGGCGATCTCGTCGGAGCGGTCGTCCTTCCTGCCCAGCTCCTGATGGATCGCCTTGATCTTCTCGTTGAGGTAGTACTCCTTCTGGGCCTTCTCCATCTGCTTCTTGACGTTGACGTTGATGCGCTTGTCGATGTTGATCTTCTCGACTTCCACATCGATCAGGTCATGAAGCCGCTGGAGCCGCTCGTAGGGGTTCAGCAGCTCCAGAAGGGCCTGCTTCTCGGCGGTAGAGATCATCAGGTGGGCGGCCAGCGTGTCCGCGAAGCGGTCCGGGTCGTCCACCTTGAGGGTCGACATCAGGCCCTCGAACGCCAGGTGATGGGACATCTTGGCGTACTGCTCGAAGATCGACAGGACCTTCGACATGTACATCTGGAGCTCTTCGGAGAGCGGGTAGTCGATCTCGAGGACGTCCACCTCGGTGTGGGCGGCACCCTCGTCCTCCAGCACGCTCACCACCCGACCCCGCTGCACCCCTTCGACCATCACCTTGACGTTCCCGTTGGGGAGCTTCAGGTTCTGGATCACCGTCGCCACGACTCCGACCTCGTAGATGTCCTCCCGCTCCGGGTCGTCGACCTTGGGGTCCTTCTGCGCCACCAGGAAGATCCGCTTCTCGGGCGTCGACAGCGTCTGCTCGAGAGCGCGGACGGAGCTCTCCCGACCCACGATGAAGGGGGCCATCATCTGTGGGAAGACCACCATGTCCCGCAGGGGGACCAGGGGGAGAGTCTCGCGCGTGGTGGTGATGAAAGAAGAGCTCATCGTGTCTGGGTACCTCTAGACTTCTGGGGGTTTGTCCGTGGCGGGGTCTCCTGGCTCCGCGGGTGCTCGACGCCGCGGAGCGCGCTCGCCAGGGTGGTCGGGTGATCGAAGAGCTCAGCCGGCCTTCTTGTAGAAGGCCATCGGCTCCATGTGCCGTCGTACCGCCTCCTCGTTGATCACGCACTGCTTGATGTCGCGCTGGGACGGCACATTGTACATCAGGTCGAGCATCAGCTCTTCGAGGATGATCCGCAGACCCCGGGCCCCCACCGCGCGGGTGAGGGCTTCCTTGGCGATCAGCTCGAGCGCCTCGTCGGTGAAGCTCAGCTCGACGCCCTCGAACTCCAGGATCGTCTGGTACTGGCGGATCAGGCTGTTCTTGGGCTCCTGGAGAATGCGCACCAGCGCCGTCTCGTCGAGCTCCTCGAGCGTGGCCATCACCGGCAACCGGCCCACGAACTCCGGAATCAGACCGTACTTGATCAGGTCCTCCGGCAGAGCCTTCTCCAGGACATCTCCCTTGCGGTGGGTCTTGCGGTCCGAGATCTCGGCACCGAAGCCCAGGCTCTTCTGGTTGAGGCGCTTCTCGATGACCTCTTCGAGGCCGACGAACGCGCCGCCGCAGATGAACAGGATGTTGGTGGTGTCGATCTGCAAGAACTCCTGGTGCGGGTGCTTGCGCCCACCCTGGGGCGGCACGTTGCACTGGGTCCCTTCCAGGATCTTCAGCAGTGCCTGCTGGACGCCCTCGCCGGACACGTCCCGGGTGATCGAGGGGTTGTCGCTCTTGCGGCAGATCTTGTCGATCTCGTCGATGTAGACGATGCCGCGCTGGGTCTTCTCCTTGTCGTTGCCCGACGCCTGGTAGAGCTTCAGGATGATGTTCTCGACGTCCTCGCCCACGTAGCCGGCCTCGGTGAGGGTGGTGGCATCGGCGATCGTGAAGGGGACCGAGAGGAGCTTCGCCAGGGTCTGGGCGAGGAGGGTCTTGCCCGTGCCCGTAGGACCGATGAGGAGGATGTTCGACTTCTGGAGCTCCACGTCGCCGCGGGCCTTCTCCAGGAAATCGATCCGCTTGTAGTGGTTGTACACCGCGACCGCGAGCTTCTTCTTGGCCTGCTCCTGATCGACCACGTAGTCGTCGAGCATGGCCTTGATCTCACGGGGCTTCGGCAGCGACGCATCCTGCTGCTGCTCGAGCATCCTGTCTTCGGCGATGATGTCCAGACAGATGTCCACACATTCGTCGCAGATGAAGACGGTCGGCCCGGCGATCAGCTTCTTGACCTCGCGCTGACTCTTGTTGCAGAACGAGCACCTGAGTACTTCGTCGCCGCTGTCTTTCTTCGACATCTGACCTCCGGGTCACGAATTGGGGCAACGGGCTTGTGGCAATGCTACGGTACACGCCCGCCACCCTGTCAACCTTACCACCTCACAACAGGCGCCCGCGGGAGCCCTATTCCTCGGCTTCGCGCCTCGCCAGAGCCCTCTCCCGGCGGGGCTTCGACCTACGAGTGATCTTCTTTGCCGGCGGGTCGGCGCTGGCTCATCACCCGATCGGCGAGACCGTACTCCACCGCCTCCTCGGCGGACAGAATGCGGTCGCGCTCGGTGTCGGTGTGGACCTCTTCCTGGCTCCGTCCGGTGTGGTGGGCCAGGATGTGGTCCAGGCGCTCACGCATCTTGTGCAGGTCCTTGGCGTGAATCTCGATATCGGTCTGCTGGCCCCCGAGCCCCGAGGCCCAGGGCTGGTGGATGAGGATCCGGCTGTTCGGCAGGATCACCCGCTTGCCCTTGGCGCCGGCGGCGAACAGCACGGCCGCCATCGACGACGCCTGGCCCACGCAGTAGGTGGCCACGTCCGGCTTGATGTACTGCATCGTGTCGTAGACCGCGAGACCGGCGGTCACGGAGCCGCCCGGCGAGTTGATGTAGAGGGCGATGTCCTTCTCCGGATTCTCCGCTTCGAGGAACAGCATCTGAGCGATGAGAAGGCTCGACAGATCGTCGTCGATCGGTCGGCCGAGAAAGACGATGTTGTCCTTGAGCAGGCGCGAGTAAATGTCGTACGCACGCTCGCCCCGGCTCGACTGCTCAACCACCATCGGGATCAGCATCTCTCTATGTCGCTCCATGCCGCCTCGGCCAGGCGGCGGTCGTTCACTGGTCTTCTACGTTTCGGCAAGCGCTCGGTTCTTGTACGAGTGTCAGTCGGACGAGGATTCCGCGGCGGCGTCCTGGCCGGAAGAGCCTTCAGCCGCCTGGGAAGAGCCTTCAGCCGTATCGGAAGAACCTTCCTGGGCATCCGCGTCGTCCTCCGCCGGCGAAGCCTCTTCGGTCTCCTCGCCGAGCAGCCGGCGCATCGCCTTGCGGCGCCGCATCTGGGCCTTGAGCTCCGTCAGCCTGCCGTCCTCGTCCAGGGCCCGGCGCACCTGGGCCGTCGACGCCTGCTGGCCCTGGGCGAGCTGCTTGAGCGTCCCCTCGAGCTCCTCCTCGCTCACCGCGAGGTCCAGCTCCTTGGCCACGGCGTCCAGTACCAGCCGGGCGTGGACCCGCTTCTGGGCCATCGGCCGGGCCTGCTCCGCCATCGCCCGCCAGTCGATGCCGGCGTTCTCCAGGTCGACACCCTGGCGCGCGACGCCTTCGGCGTACTCCCGGACCATGCCCTGCACCTCGACCTCGACCACCCCTTCGGGGAGCGCCAGGGGATGGCGGTCCCGAAGCTGGTCGAGCAGGGCCTTCTCGCGCTGCTCCCGGCGCTCGACCCGCTTCTCGACGGTGAGCCGCTCGCGCACCGCCGTGCGCAGGTCGTCGACCGAGTCGAAGTCCCCGAACTTGGCCGCCAGCTCGTCGTCGAGCTCGGGGAGCTCGCGCTCCTTCACGCCCAGGACCTCGAACTGGAAGCTCCGCTCGCGGACCTCGCCCTCGTTCTCGTCCATGCGGGAGAAGTCGCCCTTCTGCCCCTCCTTGCGACCGGTCAGGGCGAGCGAGAGCTCCTCCCAGACGTTGGCCGAGCCGACCTCGATCTCCACCGTCTGGGGTCCGGCGCCCGCGCCCTCCTCGGCGCCCTCGGCGCCCTTGCCATCTTTGTCGGCGGTCACGTCTTCGATCGCCACCGAGACCAGATCCCCCTGGGCGGCGCCGCGCTCCACCGGAACCCAGTCCCCCGCGCGCTCGCGCAGGTCCTCGAGCGACTTCTCGACCTCTTCGTCGGTCGGCTCGGACGGCAGGTCGGGCAGGTCGAAGTCCTCGATGTTGCCGAGCTCGATCTCCGGACGCACCTCGACGTGGGCGGTGAACACGAGGGGCTCGCCCTCCGAGCGGTCTTCGACGCCGGCGAGCTCGGGCTGGGTCAGCGGGTCGAGGGAGCTCTCGGCCTCCGCCTGGCGCCAGTAGCGGGGCACCAGGCGCTCGATCACGTCCTGGTCGATCTCCTGACGGAAGCGTTGGTGCACGACCTTGCTCGGCGCCTTGCCGGGCCGGAAGCCCGGAATTCTGGTTCGCCGCGCGTACTCGCGCACGACGCGCTCGGTCTCGGCGTCCACTGCCGGCGCGGGGACCTCGATCACGAGCTCCTTGCGGCAAGGTCCGATCTCTTGGACAGTTCGTACGACGCTCATGTTCATCCAGTTTGGGTGGAGGGTTTCCTTGTGTCGGGGATACGGGCACCGGGCTCTCGGTGCCCCGCGGAAGTCGGGTTGAGTGCGAAAGGGGGGACTCGAACCCCCAACCCGATCACTCGGGACTAGATCCTAAGTCTAGCGCGTATACCAATTCCGCCACTTTCGCATGAGCTGGCGGTACTTCGGCCCGCCTGACGGATTGTATCGAACGTCACCAGGCGGCTTCGGCAGCACCTCTACCTTGAAACGCCAACCCGGAAACGCCGTGAAGGGGCCGGAAGGAGATACGGGTTGGTGAGCCGCCAGGGAATCGAACCCCGAACCCGCAGATTAAGAGTCTGCTGCTCTGCCAATTGAGCTAGCGGCCCACGCAGGGAGAGGAAGTCTAACCGAGCGGCGCCGGCCTGGCAACACCATCTGCGCCGCTGTCCGAACGGCCTCGAAACGGCCTCCGCTCCGGGCCCAACAACCACACCCGGGAACCGGGTATTCCACCTCGGGAAGCAGTTCTTCGAAGCGGCCGCACCCGCCGCCGAGACAGGGGCTCAACCGCCCTGGACGAAGCCGACGACCTCGAGCCGATCGCCCGCTTCGAGAACCGTCGCCGGGTAGCGCTCGCGAGGCAAGATCTCGCCGTTGTGCTCCACCGCCACGGTGCGCGGATGGCGCCCCAGCTCGACCAAGAGATCTGCCACCGTCGCGCCCTCGGCCACCCGGCGCTGCTCCCCGTTCAGAATGATCTCAGGCATGGAACCCTCCGCAGAACAGCAAGCCACCGGCTACACCCCCGTCCCCTTCCCCCCGGAGGGCGGGGAGGGGATCGAGGGGATAGGACGAGATCCAGTGGATCATCTCAGTCGATCGGAGCGGGGAACCCGCTGGTCCGGACGAGACTGACCTGATCGTCACGACAGCGGTCTCGGTCGGGGTCTATAGAAGATGCTTGATCTCGGCGCTGCCGACCGTGCTCGCGGCCGTAATAATCAGCGCCGCCGTGCCGCGTCCGAGGGCGGGAATCCTGAACGCGAGATCGAGCATGCCCTCTCCGTCGGTCTCGCCCGTGGCCAGGACCTGCGGGTCGGCCACGGTGGAGATCATGCGCACCTGGACCCGGGCACCGGTGATCGGCTTGCCGGTCTTGCTCGAGGTGGTGTGGAGCGAAATCTCCGACGGCTCGCCCAGGGAGAACTGGGCGTCGCTGTCGACCGTCAGCAGGAGCTGCTCCTGGTCCGCCTCGCTGGTCAGGTACTCGAGGATGACCTCGTCCAGGGTGCGCTCCAGAGGCACCTCGACGCTGCCGGTCTTCGGCGCGGAGACGGCGGTCGGCACCACGGTTTCGGAGGCGGCCGGCACCTCGGTGTCGTCCTCCTTGACACTGCCCATGCGCGCCTCGAGCTTGGCGTCGAAGCGCCCGTTCTTGATCGCCGCGATCACCGTCCGGTGCTGGCGCTCCATGAGCTCGACGACGGCCCTGTCCCCCTTCGTGCCGGTGAGGAGATTGGCGTAGCTCGCGCGCTTGGCCGCCAGCACCTGCCCGCCCACGTAGACCAGGCTCTCGATGAAGGGGTTCTCGGTCCCCTTGTCCTCGGTCTGGACGTGGAAGACCACCTCGTTGTGGCGTACGTCGGTGTTGTAGCCGGTGATCATCGAGAGGGGACGGGGTGCGATGGGACAGGGCGAGCTGCGAAGGGACCTCGGACGGGAAATGACATCGTATAAGACTGAAACCGTCCGATTCTAGAAACCGGGAGGTACAGGGTCAAGGCGGAAAGCGGAAAAGCCTTCGCCGCGCCGCCGCCCGGAGCCCGGTTCCTTGCCCCGATCACCAGGGTCGTGCAAGAATTTCGGGCGCCCCGAAGCATGGCGAGGGGCGTCCCAACCCACGGAACCATATCGGGAACGCGCTCCTGACACCCTGCATGGGACCCTCCGGAGCCAGGCTTCCGGCCCCCGAACGCCGGGCGGATCTTCAGGACAGATCCCCGGATCGCCCCCCCGGCACGTACACCGGACCACGGACCACACGACGAATTCTGACACGGGAGAAGAGACAGTGGCTGATACGACCGCTTCGGAGAAGAAGCTCGTTCATTACGAGGTGCGCGACGGCGTCGCGTACATCACCCTCGACGACCCGCCGGCGAACACTTACACCCACGAGATGATGCGCCAGCTCGACACGGCGATCCTCGATGCCCGCTTCGACAACGACGTGCACGTCATCGTGCTCAAGGGCGAGGGCGAGAAGTTCTTCTGCGCCGGCGCCAACATCCGCATGCTCGAGAATGCCGAGCCCCGTTTCAAGTACTACTTCTGCCTCCACGCCAACGAAACCCTGAACCGCCTCGAGCAGACCCCGAAGCTGGTCATCTCGGCGATGAACGGCCACACCGTGGGCGGCGGCCTCGAGATCGCCATGGCCGCGGACCTGCGCATCGCCAAGAAGGGCGCCGGCAAGATCGGCCTGCCGGAGGTCACCCTGGGCGTGCTGCCCGGCACCGGCGGCACCCAGCGTCTGTCGCGCATCGTCGGCAAGTCGCGGGCGATCGAGATGATGGTCACCGGCGACCTCCTCTCCTTCGAGCAGGGCCTGGAGCTCGGGCTGGTCAACCAGATCTTCGACGCCGACGGCTTCGACGAGGCGCTCCACGAGTTCGCGCGCCAGTTCTGCCCGCCGAACAAGGCCGCCAAGGCGGTCGGCCGGATCAAGCGGGCGGTCCAGAGCGGCTGGGAGGTTCCGTTCGAGAGCGGCCTCGCCATCGAGCGCGAGCTCCAGCAGCAGCTCTTCGAGTCCGACGACGCCCGCGAGGGCCTGACGGCCTACAACGCCAAGCGCAAGCCCGACTTCGCGGGCAAGTAAGCCCGAACCGGGCACGACGCTGTTCCGGCGAGGGGCGGGGCCCGGCCCCGCCTCTCGTCCTTCTGACCGACCGACCGACCGAGATGCCATGAGCCGACCTTCCATCGTTCTCGCCGCCCCCGTCCGCACGCCGATCGGCAGGTTCGGCGGCGGCCTCGCTCCCCTGAGCGCCCCGGACCTGGGAACCGCCGCCGCCCAGGCGTGCCTCGCACGCGCCGGCCTCGACCCGGCAGGGGTCGATCAGACCTTCTTCGGCCACGGCCGGCAGGCCGGCTGCGGTCCCAACACGGCGCGCCAGATCGCCTACCGGGCGGGCATCCCGGTCGAGAAGCCCGCTTACACCATCAACCAGGCCTGCGCGTCGGGCCTCCAGACGGTCTTCTCCGCCGCCCGCCACATCCTGCTCGGCGAGGCCCGTGTGGTGCTCGCGGGTGGCGTCGAGAGCATGTCGAACACGCCGCACATGCTGCCGCGGGCGCGCTGGGGCTACCGCCTCGGCCACGCCGAAGTGGTCGACGGCATGTACCGGGACGGCTTCGACGACCCGCTGTCGGGCCTGGTCATGGGCGCGACGGCCGAGGAGCTGGGCGCGGAGCGGGAGATCACCCGCGAGCAGGCGGACGCCTACGCTCTCCAGAGCCAGCACCGCTGCGAGCGGGCGCGAGGCGAGGGCTGGTTCGAGGCGGAGATCGCACCGGTCGAGGTTCCCGGCAGGAAGGGCGCCGTCACCGTCGCCACCGACGAGCACCCGCGCGACGGCGTGACCATGGAGCAGCTCGCCAAGCTGCCGACCGTCTTCCGTGAGGGCGGCAGCGTGACCCCGGGCAACGCGTCCGGGATCACCGACGGCGCCGCGGCGGTGATCGTCGCCTCCGAGGAGGCGGCCGACGAGCTCGGGCTGCCGGTGGTCGCGCGCGTCATCGACTGGCAGGTGGTCGGCGTCGACCCGCGCATCATGGGCATCGGCCCGGTGCCGGCTGTCCGCAAGCTCCTTGCCAGGACCGGCGTCGCACCGGCGGACATCGACGCCGTGGAGCTCAACGAAGCGTTCGCGACCCAGGTGCTCGCCTGCCTGAACGAGCTCGACAAGCTCGGCCTCTCCTTCGACCGCGAGCGCGTCAACCCGGTGGGCGGGGCGATCGCCCTCGGCCACCCCATCGGCTGCACCGGCACCCGCATTCTGGTGACCCTGCTCCACGACCTCCTCCGGGAGGGCGGCGGTCGGGGCCTGGCGACTCTCTGCGTCTCCGGCGGCCTGGGAGCGGCGCTGCTGGTGGAGACGGTTGCGAGGGACGGGGAGGACGGCGTCCAGTGACCCTCCCCGCGCCACCGCGGGGGGAGGTACTGATCTCCGTCGGCGACCCGGAGCGGGACAAGGCTCCGAGCTACGTCGCCGCCCTCGAGCACGCCGGGGTGCCGTCGGATCGCATCCGGGTGATCCAGCCGAAGCCGGGTGAGGACTACCGGAGCCTCGTTCTCGCCGCCGCCGGCCTGGTGCTCGCCGGCGGCGAGGACCTGGACCCCGCCCTCTACGGCGAGGAGACCCTACCGGAGGCGAACGTCGACGTCCTGCCGGAGCGCGACGCCATGGAGCTCGAGCTCCTCGCCGGGGCGCGGGAGGCACGCATCCCGGTCTGGGGAGTCTGCCGGGGGCTCCAGATGCTCAACGTCTTCTTCGGCGGCACCCTGTGGCAGGACCTGGCCCTCCAGCTCCCCACCCAGGTCCTCCACCAGATGTCCAACCCGGAGGACGCCCTGATCCACACCATCCGGGTGACCGACCCGCGCGTGACCCTCGGGGAGCTGCTCCGGCGGGAGGCGCCGCTGGTCAACAGCCGACACCATCAGGGGATCAAAGACCTGGGCCGCGGCCTGGTGCCGGTCGGGCACGCTCCCGACGGCCTGGTGGAAGCGATCTACCTGGACGACGACCAGTGGTGGGTGCGGGCCGTCCAGTGGCACCCGGAGAACCTGATCGCCCTGGCCCAGCAACGGGCGCTGTGGGAGGCGTTCGCGAGGCGGCTCGGCTTCGTCGCCGACGACGGCCCCGGACACCCCACCCAGCTCCCCCGATCGATCCAGTCAACCCAAACCGAACACCGGGCAGCCGGGCCGACTCAACTCAACCAAGGAGGGAACACCCCATGACCGACGTAGTTCTGCGCGAGGACGAAGGCCGCGTCGCCATCCTGACCGTCAACCGTCCCGACAAGATGAACGCCCTCAACCAAGCGGTGCGGGACCGCATGCTCGAGCACCTGACGGCGATCGGGACCGACGATTCGATCGGCGTGGTGGTGATCACCGGTGCCGGCGAGAAGGCGTTCATCGCCGGCGCCGACATCGGCGAGTTCGAGGGCCGGAGCTCGTTCGATCAGCGCAAGGCGATGGAGAGCCCGCGGATCTTCGACGTGATGGCCACCTTCCCCAAGCCGGTGATCGCCATGATCAACGGCTTCTGTCTGGGCGGCGGCTGCGAGCTGTCGATGTCGTGCGACATGCGGATCGCCTCCGAGAAGGCCCGCTTCGGCCAGCCGGAGATCAAGCTCGGCCTGATCCCGGGCGGCAGCGGCACCCAGCGCATGCCCCGGCTGGTGGGCATGGGGCACGCCATGCGGCTGATCCTCTCCGGCGACATGATCCCCGCCGCCGAGGCGGAGAAGATCGGGCTGGTGGAGATGGTGGTGCCGGCCGAGGAGCTGCGGGCGAAAACCCTGGAGCTGGCGTCGAAGATCGCCTCCATGAGCCCGCTGACCGTGCGCGTCGCCAAGGAGGCACTGCGGGCGAGCGAGCGGCTGGCGATCGAGGAAGGCCTGCTCTACGAGCGCGACCTCTTCTGCCTCTGCTTCTCGACCGAGGACAAGAAAGAGGGGGTCGAGGCGTTTCTGGCGAAGCGGCAGGCCGAGTGGAAGGGTAGGTAGCGAGGCACGGGCGGGGGGCGACGGAGGGCGGGTTGGGAGACCGTCCTCCGCCGTGGGCAGGAGAGGAAGAGAGAGCAGTCGTCTGGATCGTCGTAGAGCGAGGAGCACCCTCACCCTACGAACAACCCCCTCTCCCCCACCACCTCGATCGAAGCGGCCGGTCTCCGCGCCGGCCGAAGTGCGCGTAGGGTGCGCTTCAGCGCACCAGACCGTGTCCCGGTGCGCTCAAGCGCACCCTACCAAGCTCGCCACCACGCAACGGCGAAGAAGGACCGGGGGCAGGCGTCCCTTTCCCCCCGCGCGGGGGGAAAGGGACCGAGGGTTTGGGGGGCGCCCCAGACAACCGCGATCCAGTCACTCCCCCAACACGTACCCGAACACCAACGGCGCCACGATCGACGCGTCGGACTGGATCATGAACTTCGGGGTGTCGACGTCCAGCTTGCCCCAGGTGATCTTCTCGTTGGGGACCGCACCGGAGTAGCCGCCGTAGCTGGCCGGGGCGTCGCCGATCTGGGCGAAGTAACCCCAGAACGGGGTGTCTTCGCGCTTCAGGTCCTGGATCATGCAGGGCACGGCGCAGATGGCGAAGTCGCCCGCGATGCCGCCGCCGATCTGGAAGAAGCCGACCGACGGCTTGTCCTCGCCCTTGTTGCACGCTCCCTCGTACCACTCGATGACCGCCTGGAACTGCTCGGTGCCGGTCTTGACGCACTGGTGGTGGGCAACGCGTCCCGAGATGACGGCGGCGGAGAAGATGTTGCCCGTGGTCGAGTCCTCCCAGCCGGGGCTCCAGACCGGAATGCCCTTCTCCATCGCCGCGATCAGCCAGGAGCCCGCCGGGTCGATCTGGTAGTGCTCCTCGAGCTCGCCGGAGCCGAGCAGGTCGAAGAGGAACTCGGACGGGGACTTCCGCTCTCCGGCGTCGGCCGCTTTGGCCCACAGGTCGACCAGGCGCCGCTCGATGTGGCGCATCACCGTCTCCGGGATGCAGGTGTCGGTCACCCGGTTGTAGCCGTTGTCGTAGAGACGCTTCTCGTCGGCGGCCGAGAGCGCGCGCCAGTCGGCGACCACGCGGTACTCGTCGTGGGCGACCAGGTTGAACAGGTCCTCTTCGAGGTTGGCGCCCGTGCAGGAGATGGCGTGGACCTTCTCCTCCCGGATCATCCTGGCGAGAATGATGCCGAGCTCTCCCGTCGACATGGCGCCCGCCATGCTCAGCAGCATGGCGCCGCCCGCGTCCACGTGGTCCTCGTAGGCTCTGGCGGCGTCGACCGTCTCGCGGGCGTTGAAGTGCCTGAAGTGCGTGTCCAGAAACGCGCGAACGCTTCTCTTCTTGGTGGTCATGGCAACCTCCCGATGCTGGTGGGAACGCACACCGCCGAAGCGCGACACGGCGGGGCCGGCGTCAAGAGGGGTTCGAACCGTGGCCATGGCCCGCCTCGGCCACCCCGCCGGCAGAGTCTAGCAGGGAGCAGCGGCCCCGAACCCCGCGCGGGGAAGGCCGCGGGAACGAAAACGTCCCGGCCGTCCCGTCTGGGGCGCCAGTCACACTGTACATTGTGGGAGGGCTCTCACCTACGAGAAACTCCCTGATCACGTATACTCGGGAGCGCTTCGCCTCCACCGGGCAGCGGGCACGAACGATCGACGCCCGCGGCTCCGGGGGAGCTGACTTGGTTTCAGGAGGGCGGAAGGTCTGTGAGCGTTAGAAGTCGTGTCGTGGTGAACGCCGGTGTCGTTCTGCTGCTGGTCACGTTCGTCGTGGCGGCGGTGGTCGAGGCACGGCTCCGGTCGCGTGAACGCTCCCGCGCCGATACCCAGCTCGAAGCGCTGGTCGAGACCGCCCGTCAGCTCGAGGCCCACCGCTACGATCGCCTGACCCTTCAGGCGGAGCTGCTGAGCCAGATGCTGCCGCTCTCGGGCGGGCTGAACGCCGCCGACCGCCAGGCCGTCTCCGACCTGGTCGGCAAGTTCGCCGCGCGCCCGCAGACCGCCGACCTGCTGCTGGTGCTGGACCACTCCGGCAAGCTGGTGGCGGCGAGCCCCGGCGGCCAACGCCTGGCCGGGCTGGTGCCGATTCCGGCTCCCGACTCGTCCGAGCTGAGCCTGCCCGAAGGGGTCGAGCCCACCCGGATCGCCCTGGGCGGGCACCTGTACGCGGCGCTGGTCCGGCCCGCGATCGACCCGGCGAGCCACACCGCGCAGGCCTACGTGATCGTGGCCGAGGAGATCGGCGCGCGGGCCGCGGAGAGCCTGGCGCGGCTCACCCACTCCGAGGTCGTGCTGCTGGTCGACGGCAAGCCGATGGCGAGCACTCTCCCCATGGGAACCGACGCCGAGGTCGAGCGCGCGCTCCCCTCCGTCGCCTCGGGCAGGCCCGCTTCGATCGAGATCCGGGGCGAGCCGTACCTGGCGCGGCTACAGAGCTTCTCGCCGACAGGAACGGGGGCCACGGGTCGCCTGCTCCTGACCAGCCTCGACCCGGGAGCCTTCCCGTCCCGGCTGAGCGGCCAGGTCATCCTGGTCGGGCTGTCCGGCATGGCCCTGGGCCTTCCGCTTCTCTGGCTGGGTGGCTACCGGCTCCAGCGCGCGCTCAGCCACCTGAGCGAAGCCATGGCCGCCACCGCGACCTCCGGCCGCCTGGAGCACGACCTCGACGCCGTGGTCGTGGACCGGTGGTCGGCCCCGGAGGTGGGCCGCCTCGCCCGCTCGTTCCAGAGCCTCATGCGCACCGTCGAGCAGAGTCTGCACGACCGGGAGCGCTCGTACGTGGAAGCGGTCGGCGCGGTGGTGGCGGCGATCGACGCCCGCGACCACGAGACCACCGGCCATTCCTTCCGGGTCGCCCACTACGCGCTCGCCCTCGCCCGGCGCCTCGACATCGAAGGGGAGCACCTGCGGGCAATCGAGTGGGGGGCGCTGCTCCACGACGTGGGCAAGATCGCCGTGCCGGACGCCATACTGCGCAAGGCCGGCCAGCTCACCGCGGAGGAGTGGCACGTGATGCGCCAGCACCCCAACTGGGGGTTCGAGATGCTGGCCGACGTGCAGTTCCTGGAGCCGGCGCTCGAGATCGTCTACAGCCACCACGAGCGGTGGGACGGCGGCGGCTACCCCCGCGGGCTCGAGCGGGAGGAGACGCCGCTCGCCGCCAGGATTTTCGCGGTGGTCGACACCTACGACTCGATCACCTCCGACCGCCCCTACCGGCAGGCCAGGAGCCACGCCGAAGCGATCACCGAGCTGTGCCGTGTCGCCGGCACGCAGCTCGACCCCGACGTGGTCGAGGCGTTCATCCGCATCCCGGAGGTCGAGCTGCGCCGCCTGCGCGAACGCTCCTCCGGCCTCGACCTCTCGGCCCGCATCCCGGACGCCATCACCGAGCTGCCGGCGGCCGGCGCGTATTACGGCGCATGAATCTCACCACGGCTCGACGCTGTAGGGTGCGCTTCAGCGCACCGGCCGATCGCTTGGTGCGCTAGAGCGCACCCTACGGAATTCCGAGCCTCTTGCGCTTGGCCCACAGGGCCTTGCGGCTGATCCCCAGAAGCTCCGCGGCCCGGCCCTGGTGACCGCGGGTGTACGCCAGCGCCCGGCGAATCTCGTCCGCCTCGACGTCCGCCAGGGGTCTCGGTGGGGCGCCGGCCCCGGAGGGTGGCTCCGGATCGATTCGCGTGTCACCGCCGAGGATCAGCGCCCGCTCGAGGGTGTTCTTGAGCTGGCGCAGGTTCCCCGGCCAGGGGTGACGGACCATCCACTCCCGCGCCCGGTCGGCGAGGGCGACCCCTGGGCGGGCGAACCGCTCCCCGAGATCGGCGAGCAGGCGATCGATCAGCCCCGGCAGGTCTTCGGGCCGCTCCCGGAGCGGCGGCACGCGGAAAGCCAGCACCTCGAGGCGGTAGAAGAGATCCTCGCGAAAGGCCCCCCGCCGGACCCGGTCCTCGAGATCCTCGGAGCCGATGGTCAGGAATCGGGTGTCGGCCCGCTGCTCCCGGTCGCCGAGCGGCGCGTAGACCCCTTCGGCCAGCAGGCGGAGCAGCTTCGGCTGGGAGCCGAGCGGCAGCTCCTCCACGTGATCGAGCAGCAGGCTGCCGCCCGCGGCCAGCTCCACCCGCCCCGGCTGGTCCGTGCCGGCACCGGTGAAAGCGCCACGGCGATGGCCGAACAGCTCGGCCTCGAGCAGTGAGCTGGGGATCGACCCGGGATCGACCTCGATCAGCGGCCCGTCGCGCCGGGGGCTCGCCGCGTGGACCGCACGGGCGAGCGCCGTACGCCCGGTGCCCGGCTCGCCGAGGAGCAGCACCGGCGCCAGGCTGGCCGCCGCTCTCCCGATCCCCTTGAGCCGCCGGGCCAGAGCCGGCTGATCGGCGAGCAGGCGGTCGAGGGGAGATTCGGTCAAGCAGTGAGGCCGTCGGTGAACGCCCGGGTCTCGTCCGACGCGTCGGCCCAGAGGCGCTCGAGCGAGTAGAACTCGCGGGGCTCCGGCTGGAAGACGTGCACCACGAGGTCCCCGTAGTCGAGGAGGACCCAGTGCCCTCCCTGCTGTCCCTCGACGTGAAGGGGGCGGGCGCCGTCCTCCTTCAGGGACTCGATGATCGAGTCGGCGATCGCCTGGACCTGCCGCTGGCTGTTGCCGCTACAGATCAGGAAGTAGTCGGTGAAGTCGGACACTGGTCCGAGATGGAGAACGCGCAGGTCCTCGGCCTTGCGGTCGAGGGCTGCGGCGACCGCGGCGCGCACGCGCCCGGTGGTGTCGAGGCTGATGTCCGAGGCAGGAGTCATCGATAGAAGCTGTACTTTGTGACGTAGTCTAGCACCAAGGGGGGGAGCCACTCCCCGTCCACCGGCTCGCCACGCTCGAGGCGCCGCCGGATCTCGGTCGAGGAGACATCGATCATCACATCCGTGAGCAGGTCCATCTCGCCGCGGCCGAGGAGCTCCCGGAGCTCTTCGGGAAGCTCGCGGCGAATCGTCGCCGGCTCCGAGCCGGGCCGCCCGAGAACCACCAGGCGCGCCAGCTTCGGCAGGTCGCGCCAGCGCTTCCAGGTGTCGAGCTCGGCCAAGGAGTCCGAGCCCACCAGCAAGTGGAGCGCGGCCTCCGGCTCCTCGGCGCGAAAGTGCTCGAGGGTCTCCACGGTGTAGGTGACCCGGTCCAGGCGCAGCTCGAAGGGCGAGGCGTACAGGCCCTCCTCGCCGAGCAGAGCCATCTCCACCATGGCGAAGCGACAGGGCGCGGGCGCCACCGGCGCGTGCTCGGGGTTCGCCTTGTGGGGCGGGTTGGCTGTCGGCACGAACAGCACCCGGTCGAGACCGAGGCGGCGGCGCGCCTCTTGGGCCAGCCGCACGTGGCCCTGGTGGGGCGGATCGAAGCTGCCACCGAAGATGCCGAGCTTCATCGCTCCTCCCCGGAAGCACCGCCGTCCGACTCCTCCGGCAACGAACCTCCCTCCACCGGGCTCCAGGGCTGTTGCTCGTCGGCCTTGGGCGGCTTCGCCAGCCGCCGCGCCTCGTCGATCCGGCGCCCGACCTCCTCGACCAGCGCCTCGAGCCCCTCTCCGGTCACGGAGCTCACCTCCAGGTACTGGACGCCCCGCAGCCGGGCCGCCTCCCGGAGCTGGCCACAGCGCTCGTCGCGGGCGGCGTCGAGCTTGCTGCCCACGATCACCCGGGAGCGCCGCTGGAGGTCCCGGTCGAAGGCGTCGAGCTCGTCCTCCACGGTCGCCAGGTCCTCGGCGGCCTCGCCCTCGGCGGACAGGTCGACCAGGTGGACCAGCACCCGGCACCGCTCGATGTGGCGCAGGAACTGGTGCCCCAGGCCGGCCCCGTCCGCGGCGCCGGCGATCAGACCCGGGAGATCCGCGACCACGAAGGGCTCGCGGGCAGCGCCCCGGTCGACCACGCCGAGCTGGGGAACCAGCGTCGTGAACGGGTAGTCGGCGATTTTGGGCCGGGCCGCCGAGAGGCGGCTGATGAGGGTCGACTTGCCGGCGTTGGGCAGCCCCACAAGACCGACGTCCGCCAGCAGCTTGAGCTCCAGGCGCAGGCGCCGCTCCTCGCCCTCCTTCCCTTCCTCGAACCGCCGAGGCGCCTGGTTGGTGGAGCTCTTGAAGCGGGCGTTGCCCCGGCCGCCTCGGCCGCCGGCCGCGACCAGCAGCCGCTGGCCGTCCTCCAGCACCTCCCCCACACCCTCGCCGCTCGCCTCGTCCCGCACCTCCGTGCCGAGGGGCACGCGGATCTCCAGATCCTCGCCGCTCCGCCCGGTCCGGTTCGAGCCCTCGCCGTGACGGCCGCGGTCCGCCGCGTAGAGCTGCCGGAAGCGGAGGTGGTAGAGGGTGTTGACGGAGTCGTCGCCGACCAGGAAAACCGAGCCGCCGTGGCCGCCGTCTCCGCCTGAGGGTCCGCCCTTGGGCACGTACTTTTCGCGCCGGAAGGCGACGCAACCGTTGCCGCCCCGGCCGCCTCGCACCTCGATCGTCGTCTCGTCGATGAAGATCATGGCAGAGCGTGGGTTCGGTGAAGGTGGGCGGGCCGTGGAGGGCGGTCAGGACCAGGCCGTCCATGGACCCGGCGCGGAAGCGGCCGGGTCCACGGGAGGCGGGCGGGAAGCGGGAAGGAGATGGGCAAGGAGCGGGGAGAGTACCGGCGGCGCCGACGCCGCGGGGACCCGACTCGCTCCGATCCCTGGGGCCTGCTCTGTCTACTCGGAGGGTAGAACGTTGACGAACGTGCCGCGCCGGCCGCGCTGCCGGAACTGCACGGTGCCGTCGGCCTTGGCGAAGAGGGTGTCGTCACCACCTCGCCCGACGTTGTCTCCGGGGAAGAACTTTGTGCCGCGCTGGCGGACGATGATGGTGCCACCAGTGACGGCCTGGCCACCGTACACCTTGACCCCCAGGTGCTGGGGGTTGGAGTCGCGGCCGTTCCGGCTGGAGCCCTGTCCTTTCTTGTGAGCCATCTCTTGGTACCTCGCGTTCGGTTACCGGATCGGCCTCGAAGGGATCGGCGTTACGCCTGGATCCCTTCGATCCGCACCCGGTGGAAGTTCTGGCGGTGCCCGGTGGTTCGACGGTAGCCCTTACGCCGCTTGAACTTGAAGACACGGATCTTCGGGCCGCGGACGGCGTCCACCAGGACGCCCTTGACGGTGGCGCCGGCGATGGCGCCGCCCACCTTCACGCCGTTGTCGTCACGCACCAGGAGCACGTTGTCGAAGGTGATCTCGGAGCCTTCGCCGGTTTCGCCGGTGAGCTCGACGTCGATCACGTCACCGGGCTCGACCCGGTACTGCTTCCCACCCGTTTCGATGACAGCCTGCATGGTCAAGAAACTCCTCGTTTGAGCGCACTACACGATTGAGGCCTCACAGGGCCCGGACCGCCTACCGTAGCATCGCGATTCCGGGCCGTCAACCGGGACCGGGGCGGCCTCGGAGCTAGACCGCGGACATGTGCTGCAGGAAGCCCTTCTCGATCCTCCAGCGCAGGGCCTCCAGGCGCTCCGGCTGCTCCTCGCCCTTGCGCGCCTCGACGATCAGCACGTGGGGCTGCTCCTCCGTATCGTCCGACGTCGGGTGGCGTTCGACCCCCCGGAACACCTCGTGCTGGCTCTCCCGGTACCGGCACCAGGTGACGTCGACGAATCCGCAGGCCTCGAGCACCTCGCCCAGAAACTCCCGGTTCCAGAGGAACTGGTGCTCCCAGCCCCGGAACGCCAGGTTGACCTGGATCGCCATCTCCTGTTTGACCTCGGGGAAGGCCTGGGCGTTGTAGTGCGTCTGCCAGACCCAGTCGAGGTTCGGCGTCGACAGCCGGACGAGCCCGCCCGACTCGAGCGCTTTGTAGGCCTGGCGGAGGAAGCTCACCGCACGGTCGAGACGGAGGTGCTCCAGGAAGTGCTCCGCGTAGACTGCCTCGCAGCCGGTGAAGTCGAGCTCGCTCGACGCGTCGGCGACCACGTCGACGGCGGGCAGAGGCTCGATGTCGATGTTCACCCAACCCTCCAGGCGCTCACGACCACATCCCACGTGCAGCTTCGGACGGTCCGGAATCGCGGGCCGTCGCTGCTTGCGAAACCAGCTCAACCATCTCGACATGGGCATCGGTCTCCGCTGTTCGATCGATCGGGGTCGTTTTCAGGGTCGGCTGGGCGACCGGAAAGGAACCCGACCTTCCATCGCCGACACCCATCATGTCAAGCCTCGAAACGCCCTCCAGCCCACGGTGGCACGGTGGTATCGTCTCCCCCAGGAGGCTGTGAATGTCCGCACCCGAGTATCTGGTCTGCCTGAGCTGCGAGAGCCCCTGCTACGTCTTCGAGTGGAAAGAGGGCGTGATCAAGGAAGCCCTGTGCGAAGTCTGCGGCAACGATGACCTGGACGAGTTCATCGCGCCCGCCGAGCTCGACGAGCTGACCGGCGATTGATCCGCGGCCTTGACCCGCCGGGGCGCCTCGGCACCAGCCTCGGCATCGTCCCCGGCCGGGGCCTCGGCCTGAGGCTGGACCGGGAAGCCGTCCTGCAACGGGACGACGGGGCGCGGCAGGACCACCCGTACCATCGTCCCCACGCCCTGCTCGCTCTCCACTTCCACGGTGCCCTCGTGCCGGCGCACGATGCGGTCGACGATCGCGAGCCCCAGGCCGGTCCCGCCCTTGCGCGTCGAGTAGAAGACCTCGAAGATGCGCTCCAGATCCTCGGGGGACATGCCGCTGCCGTTGTCCCGGACGGAGAGCTCGACCCCGGCGCTCCCGGCCTCCCAGGCGTCCCGTAGCTCGCAGCCGAGCACCACCCGCGGCGCCACGGCACCCTCGACCGCGGTCAGGGCGTTCTGGGCAAGGTTGAGGATGAGCTGGCGAATCTGCCCCGGGTCCACCCGCACCGTGGCGCCGCCCGAGCGCTCCTCCACCTCCAGCACAACCCCTCGGCTCCTCGCCTCACCGGCGAGCAGCTCCCGCGCCTGCTCCAGGAGCTCGGCAGCCTCCACCTCTTCGACCTCGAGCTGGCGCGGCCGGGCGTAGGAGAGAAAGTCCGTCACCAGCCGCTCGAGACGCGCGATCTCGGCCCGGGTGATGCTCAGGAGCCGCCGCCCGCTCGGCACCGCCCCCTCGCCCACCGGCTCGCACATCTCCTCTTCCAGCATCTGCATGTTGAGGCTCACCGAGTTGAGCGGATTGCGAATCTCGTGGGCGAGGCCCGACGCCAGGGTGCCGATGTAGGCCATGCGCTCCGCCTCGACCGCCTGCTGCTCGAGGCGGTGGCTGCGCCGGAGCAGACCCCACATCAGGGCGATTGCGGCGATCAACAGCACCGTGGTGACGGCGCCGATCACCGACGCCTGGCCGATCAGCTCGCTCCGCAGCTCGGCGATCCTCGCCTGCAAGTCCTCCTCGTCGATGCCGATGCGCAGGATGCCGAAGTCGCCGATCGGCTGCTCCACCTGGTACTCGGACTCGCTTCTCGACTCGTCGGTGTGCCAGCTCTCCGGCACCTCCTGGGGTTGATCGAGATCGAGCAACGGCTCGTCTCCGAGCGACTTCTGGACGTCGCTGTTCGCTTCGTAGACGAGGGTGCCGTCGGCGTCGAGGATGCGGATCGAGCGCACCACCCCGAGCTGCTTGGCGACGTCGTCGATGTAGGTCCGCGTGTCGCGCTCGACCGCGATGACCGTGTAGAGATCGGTCCCCTCGTCCAGAGCCCGGCCTTCGATCCGGCTGGCGATGCCCTCGGCCTCCTGGCGCGTCTCGAGCAGCACCTGCTCGATCTCGCGCTGGGACAGGGAATGGAAGGTCAACCAGCCGAACAGAGCCAGGTCGAGCACGACGATCGCGCCGAACACGCCGAGAACGACGAACAGCCTGCGGAAGGTCGGTGAGCTCCTGCGACGACGGTGCGACACGGTCGAAGAATAGCACTGGGGCCCCGCCGGACAGGCGTCGGGCCCGGCTCCACCGAGGTCCGCAAAAAATCTTAGCGCAAAGCACTAAGATCATCGCCGATCGCGGAATATGTCCCAAGATCTGAGTGTTCTGTTGTGATGATTGGGCGCCGGATCTCCGGAGCCGGCCACGCCCATCGAACCAACGGCAACCCACACGCCTCCGGGCGAGGAGGCGTACAAGGAGGAGAGAGACCATGCAGCGAGGAATCATGCGGTGGAGCCCGGCCAACGACCTGCTGCGCGAGCGGGTCAATCGGCTCTTCGAGCAGGCCTTCGGCGACGTCTACAGCGGCGCCGAGAGCGAAGAGGTCTCGAGCCGGAGCTGGACTCCGGCGGTCGACATCGCCGAGACCGACGAGGCCCTGACCCTCTACGCCGAGCTCCCCGGCCTGGCCAAGGACGACGTGGAGATCACCCTCGAGGACAACGTCCTGACCGTCAAGGGCGAGCGCAAGTTCGAGCGCGAGGAGACGAAGGAGAACTACCATCGGATCGAGCGTGCCTACGGCACCTTCCACCGGTCGTTCCACCTGCCGTCGAACGTCCGCTCGGACCAGGTCGAGGCGAGCTTCAAGGATGGCGTGCTGCGCGTCGAGATTCCGAAGCAGGAAGAGGCCAAGCCGCGGAAGATCGCCATCTCCTGATCACCCTGAGCGGCTCAGGCGCCCAGACGCCCCGCCATCCGGGGAAAACGGCCCCGCGATCCCGGCCCGCCGGGACGCGGGGCTTTGCTTTTTGCTGGCCGCCGCGCGGCGCTCCGGGGCCCTGCCGCACGCTCCGGCGAACCGTTTGACCCTGTAGCACCCCTCCAGTACGATTCCGCAGACCTCTGAAGGGCATCCCGATGACCGAAACCACTCCTCGCCGTCGTTCCCGGGGGCGCGCCGCCGCCCATCGACACACCTGGGTCGTCTCGACCTGGATCGTGGCCTTGCTGCTGGCCGGAGCGGTGGCCTGCGGGCCGTCTCGGGACCAGGCGCCGGCGGCGTCCGAGCCGGCGGCCGACCAGGCTCCCCACCGCGGCGGCACCCTGGTGGCCGGCACGATCAGCGACATCGACAGCGTCAACGAGACGATCTCGTCCGGCAGCCGCGCCGCCAACGACGTCATCTTCCAGTTGTTCCTCCACCTGCTGGACGAGAGCCCCGACTTCACCGAGGGCCCGCCGACCTGGGGGCCGGAGCTCGCCGAGTCCTACTCCTGGTCGGACGACCACCTGACGCTGACCTTCAACCTGCGCGAGAACGCCGTCTGGAGCGACGGCGTGCCGGTGACGGCCGAGGACGTCCGGTTCACCTGGCAGGCCCACGTCGATCCGGCCGTCGCCTGGGGGGGCGCCTACCTCAAGGACACCATCGAGGACGTGGAGGTCGTCGACCCCCACACGGTGCGCTTCCATTTCTCCGAGGTCTCCCCCTACCAGCTCAACACGACGGTCGAAGGCGTGATCCTGCCGAAACACGCGTGGGGCAAGCTACCGTTCGACCAGTGGCGCGAGAACGCCGACTTCTTCGTCGACAACCTGGTGGTCGACGGGCCGTTCACCCTCGATCGCTGGGTGCCGCAGCAGGAGGTGGTCCTGGTGCGCAACGAGCGCTACCACGACCCGGAGCGCCCCTACCTCGACAGGGTCGTCTTCCGGCTGATCCCCGAGAAGTCGAACCAGGTCACCCAACTGCTCTCGGGCGGCCTGCACCTCGTCGAGCAACTGCCGATCACGGACGTGGAGCGGGTGCGCGACTCGGGCACCACCCGCGTCGAGTCGTTCTGGCACCGCCTGTACACCTACGTCGCCTGGAACGGCCAGCGCCCGCTCTTCGAGGACGCCGCGGTGCGCCGGGCCCTGACCATGGGGATCAACCGCCAACTGATCGTCGACACGATCTGGGGCCGGTACGCGCGGGTCGCCACGTCGCCGATCGTGCAGAACGCCTGGGTCCACAACAAGGAGATCAAACCCTGGCCCTACGACCCGGAGCGCTCACGCGAGATCCTGGCCGACGCCGGCTGGACCGACACGGACGGCGACGGCATCCTGGATCGCGACGGTGTGCCGTTCGCGTTCGACCTGATCACCAACCAGGGCAACCAGGAGCGGATCGACGCGGTGGTCATGATCCAGGAGCAGCTCGCGCGCATCGGAATCGAGGCGCGTCCGCGCATCGTAGAGTTCAACGCCATGTCCGCACAGCTGATCTCCCGGGACTTCGACGCCGTCTTCAGCGGCTGGGGAATGCCGACCACCCTGGAGATGCGCTACGCCTTCCACTCGAGCGAGACCGGCTCGGGCGGCTGGAACGTGAGCGGCTACAAGGAGCCGGAGGTCGATCACCTGATCGAGCGCATGGAGTCCCTCCCGAGCCTGGCGGAGACCGAGCCGATCCTGCTTCGCCTCCAGGAGATCCTCCACCGGGACCAGCCGATGACCTTCATGTGGGAGTCCCAGCGGATCAACGGCATGAGCCGGCGCGTTCACGACACGCACCCGAACGTGCTCGGCACGTACTGGTACCTACGCGACTGGTGGCTGGCGCCAGAGGGGGAGTGAGCCTCCTCCGGGCCGCTAGATGCTAGGAATCGGCCTCCGGCGTCTGGGCGCCTCGCTGCTGCTCGTCTACCTCGTCCTCACCCTCACCTTCTTTTTGATCCACCTGGCGCCGGGCGACCCGGCGCTCGTGCTGCTGAGCAACCGCCTCGGCCCCCAAAGCGCCGAGCACCTGCGCCAGGCCTACGGCCTCGACCGCCCGCTCGGGGTCCAGTACCTGACCTGGCTGCGCGCCGTAGTGCTCCATTTCGACTGGGGGATCTCGATCGCCCACAGCCGGCCGGTGGTGGGGGTGCTCGCGGACACCTTGGCGCCGACCTTCCTGCTGGCGCTCGCGGCCATGGCGATCCAGTACGGTGTCGGCGTGCCCCTGGGCGTGGCCGCGGCCCGGCGACGGGGTCGGGCGGCCGACGGCGCCATCCGCCTCACCTCGCTGCTGCTCTACTCCATGCCGCTCTTCTGGATGGGGCTGATGGCGATCCTGCTCTTGAGCTACGCCCTGCCCCTCTTCCCGGCCGGCCAGATGCACTCGGTCGACGCCGACGATCTCGGCCGGCTCGGGCGGATGCTCGACCTGCTCCACCACCTGGCGCTGCCCGCGGTGGTCCTCGGCCTCGCCATGGCGGGAGCGACCGTGCGCTTCGTCCGCAACCAGATGATCGACGTGCTCGGCCAGGACTACATTCGCACGGCCCGGGCCAAGGGGCTCACCGAGCGGCGCGTCATCTGGGTCCATGCGCTGCGCAACGTGCTGGTGCCGATCGTCCAGCTCTTCGGGCTCTCGCTGCCCTTCCTGCTCAACGGCTCCCTGATCACCGAGGTCGTCTTCTCCTGGCCGGGCCTCGGCCGCACCACGTATCAGGCGATCCTCGCCCGCGACTACCCGGTGATCCTCGCCGCCACCGCGTTCACCGCGACCTGCGTGGTGGCCGGCAACCTGCTCGCGGACCTGCTCCACGCCGCCGTCGACCCGCGGGTCCGGGTGACGCCGGAGCGGCGCCCCGAACGGAGGCGTGGTGGCTGAACCGCTCGCTGCCTCGGCGACCGGCCCCGCGACAGCCCCCCGGCGCTTGCGCACCGGCGGCGTCGTGCTCGTCGCGCTGGCCGGGCTCGTCGCCCTGGCGGCGCCATGGATCGCGCCCTACAACCCGACCCATCAGCTCGACCCGGCGGCCGGTCGCTACCGTCCGCCAGGAAGCGTTCTCGCCCTGGTCGAGCTCACCGGTGAGCGGTACCTGTTGGTCGACCACCTCGAGCGAACGCCCACCGGCCTCGTCGTCTCCCACCGGCAGGAGACCCTAGAGATCCCGGCCTCCGAGGTCCTGAACCTGACCCCGGACGGCGTCGCCGACCGGCGCATCTTCCTCCTCGGCACCGACGGCTACGGACGGGACATCCTCTCGCGGATGATCTACGGAGCCCGCATCTCCCTGCTGGTGGCGGTGCTCTCCGTGGGCCTGGCACTGACCGCGGGCCTCGCGATCGGCTCGGCCGCGGCGACCGGCCCCCGCTGGCTCGACTCGGTCCTGATGCGCGGCGTCGACGCCCTGCTCGCGTTCCCCTGGCTCTTCCTGGTGCTCACCCTGACCGCCCTCTTCAGGCCGTCGACCACGCTGGTGATCCTGGTGCTCGGCGGGACCTCCTGGATGGGTATCAGCCGCCTCGTCCGGGCCGAGATCCTCGGCCTCCAGACGCGGCAGTTCATCCTCGCCGCCCGGGGCCTCGGCCTCCATCCGCTACGCATCCTCTGGCGCCACCTGCTTCCCAACGCCCTGACGCCGATCCTGGTACAGGCGACGCTCGCGGTGGGCAACCTGATCCTCGCGGAGTCCGCCCTCTCCTTCCTCGGCCTGGGCGTTCAGCCGCCGACCGCGAGTTGGGGCAACATGGTGGCCGACGGCCGCGACGTCCTGCTGACCGCCTGGTGGGTCTCCACCTTCCCGGGCCTGGCGATCGTCGCCGCCGTGGTGGCGTTCAACCTGCTGGGAGATCGCCTGCGGGATCTGCTCGACCCGCGAACCCAGGAGGGTTGAGGAACCAAGTCCGGTCAGCACAGCAGGTCCTTCGATGGCGCATCGCTGGGAGCGAGGTGACGAAGGGAAGGAGAAGCGGCCGGTCTCCGTGCCGGCCGAGGTGTGAGCGTAGCCAACGGCCTCATTTCGGCGTCGCAGCGAAGGGCTGGGAGGGGAATCCGGTCGAGCACCCTACCTCCCGGAGGGAGGAAGGGGAGCGAGGGGTTTGGAGGGAGATCGGCTGACCACCATCGCGTCCCCATACGAGTAGAAGCGGTAGCCTTCCCGGATCGCCTCCTCGTAGGCCTCGAGCACCCGCTCCCTCCCCGCAAAAGCGGAGACCAGCATGAGGAGCGTCGAGCGCGGCAGGTGGAAGTTGGTGAGCAGCACGTCCACCACCTGGAAGCGGTACCCGGGGACGATGAAGAGCTCCGTCGACCCGGCCCCCGCGCGCACGCCGCGCACGCCGCCCGCGCCGTCCGCGCGATCGGCGCCGTCGGCCGCCGACTCGAGCGTGCGCACCACGGTGGTGCCGACCGCCACCACCCGGCCTCCCCGCGCGCGTGTCCGCCGGATCGCCTCCGCCGTCTCCTCGGAGACAACGAACCGCTCGGCGTCCATCCGGTGCTCGTGGACCAGCTCGGCGGTCACCGGCTTGAACGTGCCGATGCCCACGTGGAGGGTGACCTCCGCCCGTTCGACACCCCGCGCCTCCAGCCGCGCGAGGAGCTCGGGCGTGAAGTGGAGCCCGGCGGTCGGCGCCGCGATCGCTCCCGCGCGCCGGGCGAAGACCGTCTGGTAGCGCTCCCGGTCCTCGGGCCGGTCGCCGCGCTTGATGTAGGGCGGCAACGGCACGTGCCCCAGGCGCTCCAGGTGGGGCCCCACCGGCTCCGAGAAGCGAACCCTGTGGCGCCCGTCCTCCCCCTTGGCGAGGACCACGGCCTCGAGCTTCCTGCCGGCTTCCTCCCCGAACCGCAAGACCGTGCCGAGGCGGGCCTTCTTGCCCGGCCGGGCGAGGGCGTCCCACTCGGTCGCCCGGGACGGGTCGTCCACGTCCACCGGCTCGATCAGCAGGAGCTCCACCCTGGCGCCCTCGGTACCGTCGCCGAGCAACCGGTGACCGAAGATCCGTGCCGGGATCACGCGGGTGTCGTTGACCACCAGGAGGTCGCCCGGGAGGAGGATGTCCGGCAGATCGGCGACCCGGCGGTGGCGCTCGGCCGAGCCCGGCGGAGCATCGAGCACCAGGAGCCGGCTCTCGCCCCGCGGCACCGGCTCCTGGGCGATCCGATCCTCCGGCAGCTCGAAGTCGAAGTCCCGGGTCAGCATCGCGCCCCCCTCCGATCGCCTACGGCAGGTTGCGCGCCACCACGATGCCGACGCCCAAGGCCACCGCCATCAGCAGCGCGGCGCTCCAGAAGGGCCAGGCCGGCCCCAGGGCGCCGAACACCCAGCCACCCCAGATCGGCCCCACACCGCGCGCCAGAGCGCCCAGGGAGCGGGTGACGCCGAGGGTCCCCCCCTGGTGATGCTCGTCGGTCATGCGACTGATCAGCGACAGGGTCGAGGGGTTCTGAAGGCCCATGCCGATCGCCAGCAACCCTGTGGTCACGCCGAGGAGCGCGATCACCCGACCGACCGGCAAGAGCGCGAGGCCGAGCGCCATGAACACGATCCCGGAGAGCATGAGGCGCCGCTCGCCGAAGCGCTTGGCCAGCCGCCCGAGGAGCCCGCCCTGGATCACCACCATGACCACGCCGAGGAACGTGAACAGCCAGGCGGTCTCCTTGAAGCCGAAGCCGTAGCGCTTCTCGACGAACAGGCCGAGGGTCGACTCCATGCTGGCGAAGGAGAGGATGACCAGGAAGAAGAGGAGCATGAGCGCTGACACGGAACGGTTGCGGCTGGCACGGCGCAAATCCTCCGAACCGGCCCAGCGGCCGACGGCCGCCGCCGCCCGCCGGTCGGCCGGCAGCGACTCCGGCACCAGGACAAAGGCGAGCACCAGGTTGATCAGCGAGAGGAGGCCGGCTGCCCCCGGCACCGCGGCGTGCCCCAACCTTCCCGCCAGCAGGCCCAGAACCGGCCCGAGAACGAAGCCGAGGCCGAACGCCGCGCCGAGCATACCCATGCCTCGGGCCCGCTCCTCCGGCGGCATCACGTCGGCGACGTACGCCTGGGCGATCGAGTAGTTGGCGGCCGCGACTCCCGAGGCGGTGCGGGCGATGAGCAGGAGGGTGAACGAACCCGCGAACGTGAAGAGGCCGTAGGCGACGACCGCACCGGCGATCGAGCCCAGGAGCACCGGCCGGCGCCCGACCCGGTCCGACAGCCGGCCCCAGATCGGGGCGAAGATGAACTGGGCCAGGCTGAACGAGGCGAACAGCATGGTGACGCCCAGCGGGCTCGCGCCGAAGTCCTGGGCGTAGAACGGCAACAGAGGAAGCACCATGCCAAAGCCGAGCAGGTCCAGCAGCACGGTGAAGAAGATGACGAGAAGCGAGGCCCGGCGGCGTTCCCGCGCCGGTCGTGGAGACGGTTCAGCCATAGCTGGCGGAGTCTAGCAGCCTGTGATCAAAGTCGAGGAAGCGCCGCCCCACATCTTCACCCCCGCCGCCTCATCCGCTACTCTTCGCCCATGTCTGAGCGCCCGGAACCTTCGACCGACTTCATCCGATCCATCGTCGCCGACGACGTGGCGGCCGGCAAGCACGAGGGCCGCGTGGCCACCCGCTTCCCCCCCGAGCCGAACGGCTACCTGCACATCGGCCACGCCAAGTCGATCGTGCTCAACTTCGGCGTCGCGCGGCAGTGGAACGGCACCTGCAACCTGCGCTTCGACGACACCAACCCGCTGACCGAAGACATGGAGTACGTCCACTCGATCGAGAAGGACGTCCGCTGGCTCGGCTACTCGTGGACCGAGGAGCGGTTCGCCTCCGACTACTTCGACCGGCTCTACGAGTGTGCCGAGAAGCTCGTCCGGGACGGCAACGCCTACGTCGACAGCCTGTCCGAGGACGAGATCCGGGCCTACCGGGGGACCGTCACCGAGCCGGGCCGGGAGAGCCCCCACCGGAGCCGGTCGGTCGAGGAGAACCTCGATCTGCTGCGGCGCATGCGCGCCGGCGAGTTCCCCGACGGCGCCCACGTGCTTCGGGCCAAGATCGACATGGCCTCGCCCAACATGAAGATGCGCGATCCGCTGCTCTACCGGATCCGCCACGCCGACCACTATCGGACGGGTGACGCGTGGTGCATCTACCCGATGTACGACTTCACCCACTGCCTGTCGGACGCCTTCGAGGGCATCACCCATTCGCTGTGCACCCTGGAGTTCGAGAACAACCGGGAGCTCTACGACTGGATCCTGGACCACGTGCTGCCGGAGCCCCACCCGCAGCAGATCGAGTTCGCGCGCCTCAGCCTCTCGTACACGGTGCTCTCGAAGCGGCGCCTCCTCCAGCTCGTCGAACAGGGGCACGTCTCCGGCTGGGACGACCCCCGCATGCCGACCATCTCCGGCCTGCGGCGCCGCGGCGTTCCCCCCGAGGCGATCCGCGAGTTCTGCGACCGAATCGGCGTCGCCCGGGCCGACAACGTGGTCGACATGGCTCTGCTCGAGCACTCGATCCGCGACGCCCTGAACACCGAGGCACCCCGGGTGCTCGCCGTGCTCGACCCGCTCAAGGTGGTGATCACCAACTACCCCGCCGACTCTCCTGACGGCGAGTCCGAGGAGCTCGAGGCGCCGCTCTTCCCCCGCGACGTGGGCAAGCCCGGCTCCCGCGCCCTGCCCTTCTCCCGGGAGCTCTGGATCGAGCGCGAGGACTTCGACGAAGACCCGCCGAAGGGCTTCCGGCGCCTCTCCCCCGGGCGGGAGGTGCGCCTGCGCTACGGCTACTTCATCCGTTGCGACGAGGTGGTGCGGGACGAAGCCAGCGGCGAAGTGACCGAGCTCCGCTGCACCTACGACCCGGAGACCCGGGGCGGGTCGGCCCCGGACGGCAGGAAGCCCCAGGGCACCATCCACTGGGTCTCGGCGCCCCACGCCCGGGAGATCGAGGTTCGGCTCTACGACCGGCTGTTCACCGACGAGCGGCCTGGCTCGGATGGGGGTACCGGCAAGGAGGCCTTCACCGACTCGCTCAACCCGGACTCGCTGCTCGTTCGGAGAAGCGCCCGGCTCGAGCCGGCAGCGCTCGAAGCCGGGCTCCTGGGGCTTGCCGTAGGACGGTTCCAGTTCGAGCGCCAGGGCTTCTTCTACCTCGACCCGGAGAGCGCCGGGGCGGAGCGTCCGGTGTTCAACCGGACGGTGACCCTGCGGGACACCTGGTCGAAGCGGGCGACCGGCCCGAGCGACCGCGAGCCCGCCGGAGCGAAGCCCCCAGCACGTCCGACGGCCAAGAAGGCAGGGGCGCCGCCCGCGGTGCCGCAGGGGCCACGGGACCCCCTGGCGGATCTCTCCGCCGACGCGCGAGCGGAGGTCGAGCGCTTCGCCACCCGGCACGACCTGCCGGCGGCCGACGCCCGCATCCTCACCGACGACGGGGCTCTGAGAACGCTGTTCGACGAGGCGGTCGCGGCCGGCGGCGAGGCGAAGACCCTGGCCAACTGGACGGTCAACGAGCTCCTGGGCCGCCTCGGCGAGGGCTCCTCGGCGGCCGACCTGCCGTTCGGCGGCCGGGAGCTGGCGGAGCTGGTGGGCCTGATCGACGACGGCACCATCTCCACCAAGATCGCCAAGGAGATCCTGGACGAGATGGTCGAGCGGGGCGGCTCACCCCGGAAGATCGTCGCCGCCAAGGGCCTGGAGCAGGTGACCGACGAGGCGGAGCTCGTCCGCGTGATCGACACGGTCCTAGCCCAGCACCCGGACGAGGCGGCGCGCTACGCGGCGGGCGAGGCGAAGCTCCACGGCTTCTTCGTCGGCCAGGTGATGCGCGCCACCCGGGGCAAGGCGGCGCCGGAGCTGGTGAACCGGTTGCTTCGAGAGCGGGGCTGAGGCCGGCAGGGGGCCGGGCCGAGACCAAGAAGGCCGCGCCCTCGCGGGCGCACTTCGGCCGGCACAGGTCCGGCCGCTTCAACCAAGAGATCGTTCCGGCGCCCCCTGTCCGACAAAGAAGCGGCCGGTCTCTGCGCCGGCCGAAGTGCGAGCGAAGTGAGCGGCCCTACCCGGTCTTCGGCCCGAAGATCAGCGGCACGGCGAAGAACACCACCCCGACCACGAAGGCGTAGAGCGGCACCGCCGGCGCCGCGGCCTGCGCTCCGACCGGCGCCATCGCCCGCAGCAGGGCCGGAATCCCCTGAGGGCCGACGAGCCAGAGGGCCGCCGCCCGGCGCCGGTGCTCGCGATCGAGCCGCCGGCGCCGGTAGACGTAGACGTTGCCGGAAAGCCAGCCGACGACGGCCGCCACGGCGTAGAGCCGGTAGAGGGAGAGGCTCAGGGTGCCCGCGAGGGACACCAGCCCCAGAGCGTGGCAGACAACCAGCACCCAGCAGGCCAGGAACAGCCCGAAGAGCGGCAGCTCGAACCGGCTCAATCGAACCTCGAACGTCCCTCGGACGGGCCCTCGGGCAGGCCGCCGCCGATCAGTCTTCACCTCCGGCACCTTCTTCCGGGTACCACCGGAGCACCGGCTTCCTCGCCGCCTGCGCCTCGTCGCACCGGAAGACCGGCGTCGTGTAGGGCGCCCCCTTTACCAGCTCCGGATCCTCCTCGGCCTCCCGGGCGATCGCCACCATCGCCTCGATGAAGCAGTCGAGCTCCTCCTTGGCCGCCGTCTCGGTCGGCTCGATCATCAGCGCGCCGGAGACGATCAGCGGGAAGTACACGGTCGGCGGATGGAACCCGTAGTCCATCAGCCGCTTGGCGATGTCCATGGTCGAGACGCCGAAGTCGTGCTGCGTCTTGTCGTCGAACACCACCTCGTGCATCGACGGCGCGTCGTAGGGCAGGTGGTAGTACGGCTCCAACGCCTTGCGCAGATAGTTCGCGTTGAGCACCGCGTACTCGGCGACCCGCGCCAGGCCCTCGCCCCCCATCGCCATGATGTAGGAGAGCGCCCGCACCAGCACTCCGAACTGGCCGTGGAAGGACCGGATGCGGCCGATCGACTGCGGCCGGTCGTGGTCCAGGTAGAAGCCGGTCTCGTTGCGCTCGACGAGGGGCGTCGGCAGGAACGGTACCAGCCGCTCCGAGACCCCCACCGGCCCCGCGCCGGGACCGCCCCCACCGTGGGGGGTGGTGAAGGTCTTGTGGAGGTTCATGTGGAGCACGTCGACCCCCATGTCCCCCGGCCGGGCCTTGCCCACGAAGGCGTTGAAGTTGGCGCCGTCGCAGTAGATGTAGCCCCCCTTGCCGTGGACGATCTGCGCGATCTCGCGGATCTGATTCTCGAACACGCCGAGGGTGTTGGGCACGGTGAGCATCAGGGCCGCGACCTCGTCGGTCATCTGCCGGTCGAGGTCCTCGAGGTCGAGAGTGCCCCGCTCGTTGGAGAGCAGCTCCTTGACCTCGAAGCCGGCGAAGTGGGCCGACGCCGGGTTGGTGCCGTGGGCGGAGTCCGGGATCAGCACGTAGCGGCGACCCTCGCCGCGGGCGTCGATGGCTGCCCGGGTCATGAGGATGCCGGCGAACTCACCGTGGGCACCCGCCGCCGGATGGAGCGACACGCGCGAGAGGCCGGTGAGCTCGACCAGCGAGCGCTCCAGGGCCCAGAGCAGGGCCAGGTTTCCCTGGACGGTGCTCGCGGGCTGGGAGGGGTGCGCACCGGCGAGGCCGGGCAGCCGCGCCATGTCCTCGTTGATCCTGGGGTTGTACTTCATCGTGCAACTGCCCAGGGGGTAGAGGCCGAGATCGAGGGCGTAGTTCTTGCGCGAGATGCGGGTGTAGTGCCGCATCACGTCGACCTCGGAGACCTCGGGCATGCCGTCGATCTCGTCGCGCACCAGGTCGGCGGGGAGGAGGTCGTCGAGCGGCTGCTCGGGGACTCCGGGATCGGAGAGCGTGACGCCCACGCGCCCGGGACGGCTGCGCTCGAAGATCAGCCCTTCGTTGCGCCAGGCGACGTCGGGCACGCGGCGGTCTCCGCTCTGGCCGGCGGAGGTGGTCGTAGTTTCAGTCATATCGACAAGATCTCCTCACGCCGTCGCCGACGCGTCCTCTGGCACGGCGGCGGACCGGTCGGCGAGCGCCTCCATCAACCGATCGAGATCGGAGGCGGCGTTGGCCTCGGTCACCGCCACCAGGAAGCAGTCCTCGAGCTCCGGGTAGTCGGGCCCCAGCGGTACGCCGGCGAGGATGCCGGCCTTCTCCAGGTCGCCCAGCACCCGCGCCACCGGCTGCTCCGAGCGCACCGCGAGCTCGTTGAAGCTCGGCGCGTCGAAGGCCGGCGTGAAGCCCGCCACACCCGGTAGCTTGCGCCTCAAGGCGCCGGCGCGCTGCAGGTTGATCTCGGCCAGCCGCCGCAGGCCCTTCTTGCCGTAGAGCGACAGGTAGATGGTCGCCGCCAGGGCGCAGAGAGCCTGGTTCGTGCAGATGTTCGAGGTCGCCTTCTCCCGCCGGATGTGCTGCTCGCGGGTCGAGAGCGTGAGCACCCAGGCGCGCTTGCCCTGGGCGTCGACCGTCTCGCCCACCAGCCTCCCGGGCATGGCCCGCTTGTACTTGTCGCGCGTGGCGAGGAACCCGAGGTACGGGCCGCCGAACGCGAGCGACAGGCCGAAGGACTGGGCCTCGCCCACTGCGATGTCGCAGCCGGAGTCGCCCGGGCTCTTGAGCAGGGCCATCGACAGCGCCTCGGTGACAACGCCGATCGACAACGCTCCGTGCTCGTGGGCGATCTCGCTCGCGGTGTCCCAGCCCTCGACCACACCGAAGTAGTTCGGGCTCTGGACGGCGACGCAGATCGTCTCGCCGTCGACCGCGGCGGCGAGCGCCTCCCGGTCGGTCGCACCCCGCTCGTCCCAACCGATCTCGACGATCTCGAGGTCGAGGTTCTTGGCGTAGCTCGCCAGGACCTCCCGGTACTGGGGATGGATGGCGCGCGACATCACGACCTTCTTGCGCTTCTTCTGGATGCGATCGGCCATGAGCACCGCTTCGGTGAAGCCGCTCGCCCCCTCGTAGAGGGAGGCGTTGGCCACGTCGAGACCGGTGAGCATGCTGATCAGGGTCTGGAACTCGAAGATCGCCTGGAGCGTGCCCTGGCTGATCTCCGGCTGGTACGGCGTGTAAACGGTGAGGAACTCGCCCCGGAGCAGCAGGTGGTCGATCACCGACGGCGTCTCGTGGCGGTACGCGCCCGCGCCGAGGAAGCTGACCAGGTCACGGCCCGGCACCGCGTTCATGCGGTCCAGACGGCCGAAGTAGTCCCGGAGCTCCCCGTCGGAGAGGGGCCCGGGAACGTCCGGCGGTCGCTCGAGGAGCAGGTCCCCGAGGCTCTCGAACAGACGGTCGACCGAGTCGACGCCGATCGCCTCGAGCATCTCCCGGCGATCGAGCTCGCCGGTCGACAGGAGACGGTGGGTCACGCCGGCGGCGTCACGGAACGGATCACGCGTCGCCACTGGAGATGAACTCCTCGTACTTCTCGGCGCTCATCAGCTCACCGAGATCGTCCTTGCTGGAGAGGCGCATCTTGATCAGCCAGCCGCCTCCGTGGGGCTCGTCGTTGACCAGCTCCGGCTCCTCTTCGAGCGCCGAGTTGACCTCGATCACCTCGCCGGAGACCGGGGTGTAGACCTCCGCCACGGCCTTGACCGACTCGATGGTCCCGACCTCGTCGGCCTTGTCGAAGGTGTCGCCGACGTCCGGCAGATCGACGAACACGATCTCGCCGAGCTCTTCCTGGGCGTATTCGGTAATGCCGAGGACGCAGGTGTCGTCTTCCACCCGCACCCACTCATGATCTTTGGAATAGAGGTAGTTGCTCGGGTAGGCCATGCAGTATCTCCTCTCTGCTCCTCCGGTTTCCTCGAGGGATGGGCGGCGGGCCCCACGAACCGGGGCTGCCGGGTCAGATCATACCGAAGCCACGCCGCCTCTGGGGATTACTTCGAACGCTTGTAGAACGGGATCTTGGAGAGCTTGCCGGCGAGCCGGCGCTTGCGTACTTCGATGCCGATCTCGCACCCCGGCTCGGCCATCTCGACCGGCACGTAGCACATGCCGAGGGCCTTCTCGAAGGTCGGGCTCCAGGTGCCGCTGGTCACGTGGCCGACCGGGCGGTCGCCGTCGAGGATGGCGTGACCCTCCCGGGCGATGCCGCGGCCCTCGACCTCGAACCCCATGAGCTTGCGGGTCACCCCGGCCTCCTTCTGGCGCACCAGGGCGTCGCGGCCGATGAAGTCGCCGGCCTCGAGCTTGATGGTCCAGGCCAGGCCCGCCTCCCAGGGGTTGATGGTGTCGTCGATCTCATGGCCGTAGAGGGCCATGCCGGCTTCCATGCGGAGGGTGTCCCGGGCGCCGAGCCCGGCGGGCACCAGGCCGGCTCCCGCGCCGGCCTCGAGCAGCTTGTCCCAAATCCTGGGCGCGTCGGCCGGGTCGAGGTAGAGCTCGAAGCCGTCCTCGCCGGTGTAGCCGGTGCGCGAGAGGATCGCCTCCGCCCCGTCGACGGTGCCGTGGTCGAAACGGTAGAACCGGATGTCGTCGATCGCGCCGCCGGAGGCCGGAACCGCAAGGGGCCGCAGGATCTCGATCGCCTTCGGTCCCTGGAGGGCGATGAGCGCCGTGGCGTCCGAGATGTCCTCCACCTCGACGCCGTCCGCCTCCGCCGCGTGGTGCTCGATCCAGGCGAAGTCCTTGTCGGCGTTGCCGGCGTTGACCACCACCATGTACTCCTGCTCGGCCATGCGGTAGATCAGCAGGTCGTCGACATAGGTGCCCTCCTCGGTGAGGAGAGCGCTGTAGTGGGCCCGCCCCGGCGTGAGCTGGGTCACGTCGTTGGGCGTCAGATGCTGGAGGAAGGCCTCGGCGCCGGGACCGACCACCCGGACCTCACCCATGTGGGAGACGTCGAACAGGCCGGCCGCACCGCGCACGGCCCGGTGCTCTTCGATGACGCCCGCGTACTGGACGGGCATCTCCCAGCCGGCGAACTCCACCAGCTTGGCGCCGGCGGCACGGTGACGATCGTAAAGGGGGGTCTTCTTCGGGGTCGCGTCGTCGCTCATGGCTCGATTGGGCTCGGTTGATCGGTGAATTGGATGGGGTGGAGCTCGAACGAATCGAACGGGCGAGCTCGCCGGAAAGCGACCGGGACTCGACCGCAATCGGCCTGACGGGAGCTGGGGAAAGCCCCTGGCCGACAGGCATCGGGCCGCCGATCGACGCTATCACACGGGGAGGTCGCAAACCGGTTCCACCAGGCCCGGCAACGCTTCCCGCGACGGCCCCGCAAGGAATCGGCGGGCGGGGGGTTTCAGGGATTGAACAGCCGGCGCCACGAGCCTTCGGCCGACGCCACCAACTCACGACCGATCGAACCAAGGAGACCGCGACATGAGCCTTCCGACCATCAAATTCCGCCGCAACCCGGGCTTCCTGGGCGTCGCCCTCGCCCTGCTGGTCCTCGCCCCCGTCCTCACCCTGTCCCTGGCGGCTCAACCGCCCGCGGGCGGTCCCGGGGTCGGCCCCGACGGAGCATTCGGACCGGCAGGCCACCCGGACGGCCCGGGGAAGTTCCTGCTGCCCCGCATCGCCGAGTATCTCGACCTGACGGACGCCCAGATCGACCAGGCGAAGGCTCTGCTCGAGGAGATGAAGACGCAGGGCGAGCCGCTCCGTGAGGAGGCCGAAGCGGTGCGCACGGAGCTCCAGGGCCTGCTCGGCGGCGACTCTCCGGATCCTGCCGCTGTCGGCACGCGGGTGATCCGCCTCCACGAGCTGGCCGAGGAGGGGCGCGCGCTGCGCGAGACGTTCGAGGGCTCCTTCGCCGCGATCCTCACCCCGGACCAGCTCGAGCGCTGGGAGCTGGCCAGGGGCCTCCGCGGCCTCTTCGGGCACGGCCCGGGCCGCGGCGGCCGGCGCTGAGCCTCGAAGCAAGACTGCTGAACGAAGCAAGGGCGGCGGAGCTTGGCTCCACCGCCCTTGCTTTTCGTCCTTCGGACTTCAGATCAGAAGTCGATCTGGAAACGCATCTGGACCGAGTCGGCCTCACCGGCACCGTCGAGGTCGGCCATCACGTAGTTGAGCATCCAGCGCACGTTGGAGTAGGGGTACCAGTTGAGCGCCAGAGTGACGTCGTCCAGCTCACCGCCGGTGATCGAGGCGTCGGTCAGGTCGAGGGTCGAGTAGCGCACCGCGACCTCCCAGGCGCCCGAGCCCTCGCCCAGCACCCGCCGCGGCTTCAGCCGGTCGAAGGCGCCGGACTTGTTCTTGTAGGGCCGGTGCTCACCGGTCAGGAAGTAGCTGCCGTAGACGTAGAAGCTGTCGAAGCTCGGGTCGGTGCCGTCGAGGCTGTCGACGTCGGCCTGGATGTACTCGGCCTGAGCCGAGAACGGACCGTAGACGAGAGCGCTCTCGAGATCGACCAGGGTCACGCCGTCGCTGGCGAAGTGGTCGGTGTTGACGAAGCGCGGCGCGAGATGGCTCTCCGGGCGCGAGCGGAAGCGCACGCTGTCGTCGGTCGGCTCCCGGTCGGAGACTGAAAGGCCGAGGTGGAGCAGTCGGCTACCGTCCTCGGCGTACCAGGGGAGGCCGGTGATGCGACCGGTGAGGTTGATCTCGTTGGCGTCGGCGGCGTTGCCGAAGTCATCCGCATCGCGGAAGAGGCCGGCGGCCCAGGTGTAGCGCTCCTCGCCCCGGTGCACCATGATGCCGGTGTTGCGGCCCGGCGAGAACGCCTCGATCGGCAGAGCCCGCTCCATGAAGGTGAGGTACTTGGAGCTGGTCTGCTCCTCCAGGCTGAAGGGCTCCTTGAAGTGGCCGACCCGGACGCCGCCGATGACCGGCAGGTCGGTCAGACCGAGGTAGACGTCCTTGAAGTCCGCGTCACCGCCGCCGAAGTCATACTGGGCCTTGAACTCCACCCGATCGTACAGCTCGCCCTCGAAGAACAGCCGGGCCCGGCGGAACTCCGTGCCCTCGCCCAGGGAGCCGACCACCGCTTCCAGCCCGTCATCCGCCGAGTAGAACGCGTAGTCGTTCTGGATCCGACCACCGAACTTGAGCTTGAGCTGGCCGTCGGCGCTCGACAGCTTGAAGCCGTTGCTCCACTTGAAGTCCCAGTCGGAGCTCTTCGTCTCTTCCTTCTCGCCCGCCATGGCCTCTTCCAGAGCCTGGAGGCGCTTCTCGACGCTCTTCTCCTCGGCCATGTCCTCCTGGGCGGCCAGCGGCGGCGCCAGGAGACCCAGGGCGAGCAGGCAGATCAGCGCGGTCCGATTCATTGCCACTCTCCTCGTGTGTCGTCGATGTCAGGTTCTTGTACCGAGCCGGAGCACACCGGACCCGGAGATCGTGCGCAGGGGTTTCGTGTCCCGCGGTCCGCAATGCTAAATCCAGTCCACGACGATCCGGTGACAGAGGGGTGACGATGGCGGCGCAGCCACCAGGCCGCCACCGTCCGGCTTCGCGTGACAGGTTCACCACCTTGCCACACCGCCGTCACCGAAGCATCGATCCGGCGCTCTACTCTGCCACCCGTCACGGAGTGCCAGCGATCCCGAACCGGCCTGCCGAGGAGCCGGGAGGCGGCTCGAGATCGGATTCACGGCCACCCCGGAGGGTGGGAATCTGAACCGGTCCGAGAATGTCAAGTACTTGACAAATCGTCGTTTGCGCCGCTCGCCCCAGCACCGTCACGAGGCTGTCACGCCGCCGTTACGCCCTCCCCCTGTGGAAAAGGCGTCCTCACTGGAGGACAGACCGGGAGCCTCTTGTATCAAGGTATTCAAGTATCTGAAACCATGGAGGTTATCTCGATGCACAAGCAGTTGTTCAAAGCGCTCGAACGCCCCATTCTTCGGGCTTCGACCCCACCGATCCGCGTGTTTTCCGCAGAGTTTTCCACAACCTCTGCGGATGGGGGCGTGCTAGGCTCCCGACCGATGCCTCAAGCTCGAATCCTGCTCGTCGAGGACGAGCCAGACATCGCCGAAGTCCTCCGCTACAACCTCGAGAAGGAGGGGTTCGAGGTGGATGTCGAGGAGCGGGGTGACACGGCGCTCGAACGCATTCGCCGGGAAACACCGGACCTGCTTCTGCTCGATCTCATGCTCCCCGGCCTCGACGGCCTGGAGGTCGCCCGTATCTTGCAGCGGGACGTGAGGACCCGGTCCCTGCCCCTCATCATGCTCACCGCCAAGAGCGAGGAGGTGGACCGGATCGTCGGTCTCGAGCTCGGTGCGGACGACTACATCTCGAAGCCGTTCAGCCCGCGGGAGGTGGTGCTCCGCGCCAAGGCGGTGCTGCGCCGCGCCCAGGGCGCGCACCCGGAGGGCGAGCTCCTCGGCGTCGGTCACCTGCGCCTCGACGTCCAGGGACACCGCCTGGAGATCGAAGGCGAGGAGGTGCCGCTGACCGCCACGGAGTTCCGGCTGCTCAGGCTCCTGATGGAACGCCTGGGCCGGGTGCAGACCAGGGCCCAGCTCCTCTCCGACGTCTGGGGCTACGCCGAGGACATCGACAGCCGGACGGTCGATACCCACATTCGCCGGCTGCGCAGAAAGCTCGGCAAGGCCGCCGAGCAGATCGAAACCGTCATCGGGGTCGGGTACCGGCTCCGGTCGTAAGGAAGGGCACCGGGCGGCGGCTCCGGGGAGCCTCCGTATTCCTCGGCCTCTCCGCTCGACCCCATCGAGCCTTCAGAACGCTCCACCATCACGCACCGAGCACCATGAACCGCCTGCCGAAGCTCGAGCTGTCCCCCCTCTGGCCCGCCCTGGCCGCGGTCGTCGTGGCCTCGGTCATTCTCTGGACGGTGCTGCCCAACCTCATCGAGCAGACTGCCGCCGAGCAGCTCAGCGACACCCTCCAGGTGCTGACGCCGGTGCTCTCCGCACGGGCGGCCGCCGGCCCCGAAGGCCTCCAGCAGTGGACCCAGGACCTGGCCTCCGGGGGCTTGCGACTGACCCTGGTGGCGAGCGACGGCACGGTGCTCGCGGACAGCGCCCGGAGCCCGGAGCAGGTACACCAGATGGACAACCACCTCTCCCGGCCGGAGATCGTCGACGCCCTGGCGAGCGGCGCGGGCTCGTCGGTGCGGTGGAGCGCCACCACCGGCCTGCCCTACGCCTATGCCGCGCGCACCGTGACCGCCTCCGACGGCCGGCTCTACGTGGTGCGCCTAGCCCAGCCCCTCGAGCAGCTCGCCACCTTCAAGGGGCGCCTCTTGATGGGCCTGATCGGCGCCCTGTCGGCCGGCTTGCTGGCCGCGGTCGTCATCTACTTCTGGATCGTCCGCCGGCTGATCCGTCCGATCGCCCGGCTGGCCGGGGGCGCCGGCGCGCTCGCCGCGGGCAACTACGACCAGCGCCTGGAGCCCCCCGCCGAGCGCCATCTGGCGGCCCTGGCGGAGGGACTCAACCGCATGGCGGGTCGGGTTCGGGAGCAGATCGAGGCGGTGCGCGCCGAGCGCGACCATCTCGAGGCGATCGTCCACAGCATGTCGGACGGGGTCCTGGTCACCGACCGCGAGGGCCGCGCCCTGCTGGTCAACCCCGAGTTCTGCGAGCTGTTCCGCCTGGAGGGCGACCTCCGGGGCCGGCTGCCGCTCGAGATCGCCCGCCAACCGGAGCTCGCCCAGCTCGTCGAGGCCACCCTCCGCCGGGGCGAGAGCCTCAACGTCGTCGTCGAGCTCCGGCAGCCGGAGCGCCGCCTGCTCGCCCTGACGAGCGCGGCCCTGGCGCCGGCCCCGACCCAGAACCGGCCCTCGGGGCGACCCCCGGGAGCGTTCGACCCGGAGGGGCCCCAGGGGGCCGTCGTGGCCGCCCGGGACGTCACCCAGGCGATGCGCATCGACGAGATGCGGCGCGACTTCGTGGCCAACGTCTCCCACGAGCTCAAGACGCCGCTCTCGGCCATCCGCGGCTTCGCCGAAACCCTGCGCGACGGTGCCCTGGACGAGCGCCCCGCCGCCCACCGCTTCACCGAACGCATCCTCGACCAGTGCCGGCGCCTCCAGAACCTGCTCAGCGACCTGCTCACCCTCTCCCGGCTGGAGGCCTCCGACCGCAAGCTCGAGCCCGAGCCGGTCGATCTCGCCCTCCTCACCCGGCGCGCGGTGGAGACGGTCGACGAGGCCGCCTCCAGCCGCGGGGTCACGGTCTCGCTCCAGAAGCCGAAGCGGTCGCTACCCCAGGTACCCGGCGACCGGGAGAGCATCGAGCGGCTGATCCTCAACCTGCTCGAGAACGCCGTCAAGTACAACCGCAAGGGGGGGCGGGTCGACATCGCCCTCGGAGTCGACGCGGAGGCGAACGAGGCCTTGATCGAGATCTCCGACACCGGCATCGGCATCCCCGCCGACGACCTGCCCCGGATCTTCGAGCGCTTCTACCGGGTGGACAAGGGGCGCTCCAGGGCCGAAGGCGGTACCGGGCTCGGGCTCGCGATCGTCAAGCACATCGTGCAGAGTCACGGCGGGCGACTCGACGTCGACAGCGAGCTCGAGGTGGGCACCACTTTCCGGGTCCACCTGCCGCTCGCCAAGCCCGGATAGCTCACGCTTGCCCGTCGCGAAACGGCGCAGATGGCCGTGAATGCAAGGCGCACGATGTCGAGGGCGACACAGGCGTACTTGCAGTACGTTGAGGAGACCGAGCGAGTGCAACGAAGCAGGCGCGGGCACATGCGCCGTTGCAGCAGGGCAATCGTGAGCTATCCGGGCTACCCCCGCTCGGTCCGAAACACGCGGCTGATCAGGCCCTGCAGGGGGAAGCGCCCCAGCCCACCCTCCGCCGCCTCGCGCTCGGTGAAGCGCCGCGCGCCGTCCGCCTCGACCTCCGGTCCCCAGAGGAGCACCGGTACCGGATCGGCCGAGTGCTGGCCCGACTCGGAGAGGGTCGCGTGGTCGGAGGCCACCGCCACCTGGAGCGACCGGTCGCCCCAGCCTTCGAGGAGCTTTCCCAGCTCCCGGTCGACCGCCTGGAGGTAGGCCACCTTCCGGTCCGGCCGGCAGTCGTGGGCGGCGATGTCCGCCCCTTTGAGATGCACCACCACCAGATGATGGCGCTCCAGCGCGTCGGCCGCCTCGCGGAACTTGAGCGCCAGATCGGTGTCCAGGTTGGCGGTCATCTCCGGCGCCGTCACGGTCTCGGCGCCGAGCCAGGAGGCGAGGCCGAGGACGGTGCGATCCCCGGAGATGCACGCGATGTCGAGGGGCACGCCTCCGGCTTCCGAGGGGAGCAGCCGGTGAATCCGCCCGGCACCCCGCGTCAACAGGGCGTTGGCCGGCGGCAGCCCCTGCTCCACGCGGCGACGGTTGACCGGATGACGCGAGAGCACCTGGCGCGCACGGCCCTCGAACGCGGCGAGCAGCCGCGCCGTGCGCACGGCGGCGCTCTCCGCCGGATCGATCGCCCGCGGAGCGAGCGGCGGACCGGGCGGCGCGCCGTCGCCCGGGTCACTGCCGGCGATGGCCGGCGACAGCCCCTCACCCTGGAGCACCACCGCGAGCCGGTGCTCGGTCCCCATGCGCACGCGCACCGTCGTGTCCGCCCATTCCCGGGAGACGTCGGCCAGCGGCATGCGGTCGAGGGCGGCGGCCAGCTCTTCGGTGCCCGCGCGGATGCGGCCCGCCCGGCGGTCGGCGATGCGCCCGTCCTCCCCCAGGGTGGCGAAGTTCCCCCGCAGCGCCACGTCGCCGGGACCGAGCTCGATGCCGGCTCCGATCGCCTCCACCGGACCCCGGCGAATGGCCCGGGGTGACTGACCGAAGAGCGCCAAGCTGCCCGCCGCCGTGTCCGGCACCGTCCCCGGCTCGACCGGGTCGCCGAGCCCGAGCCGGCCCCCTCGGGCCAGGCGGTCGAAGGTAGGAAGATTGGCCGCCTCGGCGGGCGTGCGCCCCGAGAGGGCCCGCACCGGCCGGTCGCCGAAGCCGTCGATGAAGAGCAGCAGCGTCGGCGTCAACGGGCCCTTCAGCGCCGGCGGACCGGCCCGGAGCCCCGGGATTTCCTCTTCGAGCAGGGTGGTCACCAGGCGCAGCGCCCGGTCGAGGGTCGAGTCCCGGTCGGTGGTCTCCAGGAGCTCGACGCCGTGGCTCTCCGCCTGGTCGATGATGTGGTCCTGGAGCAGGCGGATGGCGCCGAAGTTCTCCAGGTAGCGCTCCGCCCCGCGCCCCTCGCGCCGGCCCCGTGCCAGAAACCGGGCGCGATGGGTCTCCTCGTCCTGGGTCGTGAGTAGCAGGGGAACCTGGTAGGCGACGCCCTCGAGATCGATCATCGGGATGAGCGGCGGCACCAGGTGGACGCCCTCCACCAGCACGCTCATGTTCTCCACCACCGCCCGCTCGACCACCGCCCGGACCCCCACGCACACGCGGGTCGCCTGCTCCTCGAACTCCTCGAGCAGCCGGCTCTCGAAGTCCTCCGTCCTGGGTTGGCGTTGATCCTCCCGATGCCGCCAGGGCCGCTCCTGCCGCGGAAGCTGATAGCTCGAGTGGTGGAGCGCCGGCAGGATCACCGGCGAGAACACCATGCGCATGACCTGGCGGATCGTGTCGGTGGCGTTGATCCGGTAGATCCTCAGGAGCGGCGCCAGGTCCAGGGCGAGGGTCGACTTGCCCGTGCCGGTGGACCCTCCCAGGTAGAGGACCAGTGGCCGCGGAAGCCGGCGAATGCTCCGCACCAGCCGGTAGCGGGCGGCGGTCTCGGCGTCCTCCAGGTGCTCGAGCAGATCCCCCACCCGTCGGGCGATCTCCTCGCTCTCGATGACATCCACCGCCTCGCGCCGCAGGTCTCCCTGGAGCCGGCTCACAAGCCGGTAGGCACGATCGAGGTCGACTCCCGCGGCGTGGATGCTCCGGGCCAGGAGGCCCCGCGAAAAGGGCTGGGGCTCGCCGTGGTAGATGACCGAGAGCTCCCGGCGCCGCGGCGCCCGCGGCTCGAGCCGGGCCAGCCGCTCGTCCGGGAGCATCTCCTCGATCTGCTGCTCGATCAGCTCCCCGAGCTCGGAAGTATCGATCTCGTCGCGGTGGGCTATCCGGTCGCGCAGCGCCCGCGCCGCCGCATAGGCCTCGTCGAACGAGAGGCCGCGGAGGATCAGGTCATGGGTGACCATTCCCCGGAGGAAGGGGTGACGCCGGCCATCCGACGAGCGCACCCAGATGGTGCCGTGGCGGCGCTTCTCTGCGCTCAAGCTTCCTCGTCGCCGTGGCGAATGCGATCGTACGGCTGGGCGACCGACGAGGCGATGTTCGACAGGTGGGAGCCGATCCGCCGCAGGATCCGCGCGGCGTTGGCGTAGACCACCGCCATGTCGGCGGAGAGGTCGCTGTCGGCCACGTCGGCGGTGAACTGCTGGAGCTCTTCCTTGAGCGCGGACGAGCGGCCCATCACCCGGCGCGCCTCCTTCTCGTCGTCGTTGCGGAAGGCGCGTTCGGTGATCTCGAAGAGCGGGCGAAGCTCTGCCGCCGCGGTGCGCAGCCGGTCGGCGAAGGGGCCCTGGCGCTCACTCTTGGCGAGCGGCACCAGCTCGCCGATGCCGCGGGCGAAGTCGCCGATCCGCTCGGCGTCCTGGACCATGCTGACCAGCACCAGGCTCGCCACGAGCTCCTGCTTCGGGTTGAACGACAGGTGCTCGAGCACGCTTCTGCGCACCATGCGCTCGGCCTCGTCCACCGGATCGTCGAGCTCGTCCAGGTCCGCCTGGAGGGGCTGGTTGTCCAGCAGGGACTCCAGGGCGAGATCGAGCATGCGCCCGGAGACTCGGAGCATCTCCGAGATATCGTCGAATGCGGCCTCGATCAACGGGGATCGGGGAGCGCCGCTGAAGAACCCTTTAAACATCGTCCACCTCCACTGGTGACAACGGTTGGGAGGGCGTTTGAGCTTCCCCGCCGGAGCCCGCCGGCGGAGCGGTTCCTTCGGACCCAACCCCCAGATCGGTTTGCGGATCGACGGCCGGTGCAGCAGTCGGATCGTTGACGGAGTCGGCACCTGGATCGACCGATTCCTCGATCGGCACCGGCTCGGGTGGCGGCGCGTCGTCCAGCCGGTCCGCGGGCGCGTTGAAGCCGCCGGACAGGACCAGCAGGAGGATCGGCAGGCCGAAGAACACGATCGCCACGTAGGCCAGTGCCGCGGGCCGGTTCCTGCTGCCGAGGGATCCCAGCGCCCGCGCCAGCACCAGCGGTACTTTTCGCAACGGCGGCAGCGGATAGATGATGAGCGCCCCCATCGTGTTGAACAGCAGATGGGAGAGGGCCACGCTCACGGCCGCCGGGCTGCCGGTCGCGAGCGCCGCCAAGAGCGCCGTCACGGTCGTCCCCAGGTTGGCGCCGATGGTGAACGGGAAGAGCTGCTCCAGGGTGACCACGCCGGCGCCGACCAGGGGTACCATGACCGAAGTCGTGATCGAGCTCGACTGGACCATCACCGTGATCAGGGTACCCGCACCGATCGCCGCCAGCGAGGAGCGGAAGAGGGTCCGGTCCAGGATCTGCTCCGCCCGCGAAGACACCAGCTCCTTGAGCAGGTCGACCAGGAGCTTCAAGGCGAAGAAGAGGAGCAGCAGGCCGGCGATCAGGGTCAGCGTGCCGCTCGAGCCGAGCTGACCGCTCAACCACTTCGCCACCGGCCGGACGACCGCCTTCAAGGGGTCGAAGAGCTCGATCCCGCCGCTCCCCTCGAGCACCTTCTCGAGCGCCTCCGCCGACCGGTGGAGCACGTGGACCGTGAGCTCGAGCGGCAGCAGGATCGCCACCGTCATCAGGTTGAAGAAGTCGTGGAGCGTGGCCCCGGCGAACGCCCGCTTGAACTCCTCGCGGCGCGTCAGGTGTCCCAGGGAGACCAGGGTGTTGGTCACCGAGGTGCCGATGTTGGCGCCCATGATGATCGGGATCGCGCCATCGATCGTCAGGCCACCAGCGGCCACCAGCGCAACGGTCATCGACGTCGTGGTCGACGAGCTCTGCACCAGGCTGGTGGCCAGAATGCCCACCAGCAGGCCGACGAACGGGTTCGCCGTCCGCGCGATCATCCCTTCGGCAAACCCCTTGCCGAAGAGCTTGAACGCCAGCCCCATCATGTCGAGGCCGAGGAAGAAGGCGAACAGCAGCAGGAGCAGGAGGAGCACACGCCCGACGCGGCGGCGGATCTGCTGCTGTCGGACACTCTCGGAGGACGGAGCGGTATCTTCTTTGGGCACGCGCGAGTCCTGGTATCGAGCTCTGTGAAAGGGTCGAATGCTCCGGGTTGCCCCTGGTAGGGCCGGGCTGGCTGCGATCTGCGTCGGACCGGTCGGCCGATACGGTAGCAGGCCGCAGGCGCGCTTGTCACATCCTCGTCACGCGGCGGGCTCCGGCGTGGCCCACCCGCCTGCGCAGTGCAAGAAACCTCGTGCGAAGATAAGATAGTTCCATGATCAGACAATTCGACCTGGAAATCGAGCGGGACGCCCAGGGATATTACGTCGTCTCGGTGCCGGACCTCCCCGGCTGCCGGGTCCGTACCCGAAACCTGGACGAGCTGGTCGATCTGAGCCAGGAAGCGATCACCGAGTACCTGGAGATGGAAGGCGAGCCCGAGGAGGCGCTCGACTTCGCCGGCTCGCAGCAGATCTGCCCGCTTCTGTAGCACGAGCGAAGCTCCGCCTCGAACCAACGAGGCTTCCTCGAAGCCCACGGGTGGTGGCGTCCCCTTCCCACCTTGAGGGTGGGAAGGGGATCGAGGGGTTGGGGGGTGACCCAGTGGATCGTCTAGATCGACCGCGGCGGCGACACTGGCGGTTCCGGGAAACTTGGCTCACTCGTCACGAAGTGGGGCTCTGTAGATTTCTTTGCGGGAGTAAGCTTGTGCCATGGAAACGATCGACCGATTGGCGGATCGGGTCGAGCTCGCGGAGGCGCAAGGGGTGCTCCTGCCGCTGATCGCTCGGGAAGCGCTCGAAGAGGCGCTCGAGCACAAGCCGTTCGCCGGGCGCGACGAAGACTGGCTCCACCAGCGCAGCGCGACCTTCGTCACCCTCACGCGCCGCCCCGCCGCCCGGGGCGCGGAGAGCCCTGAAGAGGAAGGCCGGTTGCGCGGCTGCATCGGCACGATCCGCGCCACACGGACCCTGCTCGAAGACGTCCGGACCAACACCTGGGCGGCGGCGCTCCGGGACCCCCGGTTCCCCCCTCTGACCGCCGAGGAGCTCGAGACCGAGCCGGTGGTGATCTCCGTCTCGGTCCTCTCCCCGCTGTCTCCACTGTCTCCGGTCGCCCCGCTCGAGGCGCCCTCGGAGGCGGAGCTGCTCCGGGCGCTCGAGCCCGGGGTCCACGGCGTGGTCCTCGAATGGGGCACGCTCTGCGGCACCTACCTCCCCCAGGTCTGGCGCCACTTCCCCGACCCCGCCGACTTCGTCCGCTCGCTCAAGGCCAAGGCGGGCCTCCATCCGGACTTCTGGGCCCCCGACCTGGGGATCTGGACCTTCACGGTCCGGAGCTGGTCGGAGGCCGACTGACGTTGACGGGGCGAGGGCGCTCCGTCACGGGTGAGGGGTTCACGCCACCGGCTTCGTCTCTTCCAGAGAACCCGAGGTCCCCGGGGACCGTTCCGACCCTCCCCTGACATCTCGGATCAGGGGGCCACCCGGCCCCTCCCCGGGCCTCCGACGTCACACGAGGAGACAAGCCATGAAGTACCGCGACAAGCTCACGGGTAGAGAGCTCACGTTCACCGCCAAGCCGGATCAGCTCGTGGTGAAGTTCGCCCCCCAGGCCGACGCCACCATGGCGACCCGGACTCTCGAGGACTCCCACCTCATGACCCCGCTCTACGAGACCGCGCCCGCGCGCGGCTACGGCGTCTACCAGTTGCTGCCGGAAGCCGAGACCATGGACGTCGCGACCGCGGCCCTCGGCGAGCGCCCGGACGTCGAGGCCAGCCTGCCGGTGATGGTCGACAGCGAAGGCAACGAACGCTTCTTCCTGCCGGGCGAGGTGACGGTCCAGTTCGCCGACGGCGTCTCGGAGGACGACCAGGCGGCGATCATCGAGGACTTCGGCGCCGCGGTGCTCGAAAAGCACTTCACCCCCGGCTACTACACCCTCTCGCTACCCGCCGGGAAGGACCTCTTCGAGGCCATCGACGAGCTCAACGACCGCGACGAGGTCAAGTTCGCCGAGCCGTCCAACATCGGCTTCAACGACGCCCTCTACATCCCGGGCGATCCGGACTTCTCCAAGCAGTGGGCGCTCCACAACACCGGCCAGACCGGCGGCACCGCGGACGCGGACGTCGACGCTCCCTGCGCCTGGGACGTCGAGCGGGGGGACCCCGGCGTGGTGATCGCGATCATCGACACCGGCGTCGACCTCGACCACCCCGACCTCCAGGCCAACCTGGTGCCCCAACCCCCGGGCGAGGACTGGGACTTCGCCGACCCCGACCTGGTCCCGGCACCGGGCCCGGAGTCGTGGGAGGACCACGGCACCCACTGCGCCGGCATCGCCGCGGCGGTCGACAACGCCACCGGCATCGTCGGCATGGCCCCGGGGTGCGGCATCCTGCCGATCCGCATCGACCTCCACGGCGGCAAGTACCAGAACCGCGCCGACGCGATCAACTTCGTGACCTCGATCGCCGGGCGCTTCGACCGCCTGGTGATGAGCTGTAGCTGGCGCACCAGCGGCCACGTGGCAGCGATCGCCAACGCCATCATCGGCGCCGACGCCGCCGGCGTCCTGGTCTGCTTCGCCGCCGGTAACGCCAACGCGGACACCGACGTCAACCCCCAGTACCCCGGGGTCTACGCGGAGGTGCTTTCGGTGGCGGCCACCGACCACAACGACGTGCGCGCCTCGTTCTCGAACTTCGGCTCGACGGTCGACGTGGCGGCGCCCGGGGTGGACATCTACTCGACCGTCCCCGACGACACCTACGGATCGAAGAGCGGCACCTCCATGTCCTGCCCGCTGGTCGCCGGCCTGGCCGGCCTGGTCTGGTCGCGCAACACGAGCCTCGGCCACAAGGACGTGTGGAAGATCATCGAGGACACCGCGGACAACATCGACGCGCTCAACCCGGGGTTCGCCGGCAAGCTCGGCAGCGGGCGGGTCAACGCCTGCCGCGCCGTGCGGAAGGTGAAGCCGCGGTGCGCCTTCGAGGTCGAGGGCAAGTTCCGCTTCCCCCAGGTCAACGCCGGCTCGAGCAGCGCCCTCACCATGTACATCCACTACAGCTTCTGGTCCTGGCGGCGCCCGTGGTGGAGGGTCCGGAAGAACCTTCTCTTCCTGACCCAGAAGCCCTACTCGGAGCGGATCTACTTCCTCGACCCGAACACCGGGGCGGTGGTCCGGTCGATCGACCCGGCGGCCAACGACACGATCGGCAGCATGACCTGGGACGGCCGCAACATCCGAGTGGCCAACGTCACCACCGGCGCCGGCTCGATCAACTCGATCGATCCGTCGACCGGCGCCCAGGTCGGCTCGATCCCGGCGCCGGCAGGCCGCGGCGAAGGGCTCACCTACGACCGGCGCTCCCTCTACTACTCGACGATCACCCAGATCCACGAGCTCGACGCCGGGACCGGCGCCGTGATCCGGAGCTTCCCGGTGCCCGGGGGCGGCCGCTGCCGGGCGCTCACCGACGACGGGCGGAGCCTGATCTTCGCCGGCGACCCGTTCGCCAACGAGGTGATCGTGTTCGAGAAGAGCTCGCTCCACGTGGTCTGCCGCTTCCCCGCCCCCGGCGGCGGAAGCCACCGGGTGGACGGCCTCGCCTACGACCCGTTCACCAAGCGGATCTACATCGCCAACCAGAGCGAGAACGTCATCTACTACGGCCGGCTGAGCTGAGGCCGGAGGGAGAAACCCTAGACATCTACAAGGGACGACTTCCTGACGATTGAGTCAGGTTTCTCTGAGCCGTCGATGACGCCGCTCCGATCGACCCAGACGATCCACTGGATCACCCCCCAACCCCTCGATCCCCTTCCCACCCTCGAGGTGGGAAGGGGACGCCCCCACCCCTGTGCTTCGAAGGGATCTCGTCGGTTTGAGGCGAAGCTTTACTGGGAGTCTGCGCGGGAAGTGCCCCCCTCCCGCCTGGCGGGAGGACAGGGTTCCGCCTTCAGGAGGAGTGGATCTCGATGCCGGCCCCGAGCGCGACGAACACAGCGACCATCAGGGCCGCGAGGTAGACGAGCCGCGCCCAGCCGGCCTTTCTGGTCAGGAGGATGTCCGCCTCGCGCAGGTGAGGATCGTCGAGGAACCTCTGGAGCTCGACCTCCTCCAGAACGTCCTCGAACGATCGGATGTAGCTCCGGTGCTGCTCCAGGCGGAGCGCCGCCGTGCGCTCGACGGTCGGCAGGTGGAGAGCGATGACCAGAAAGGCGTAGATCGCGATCCCGACGCCGGCGGTCAAGAGGGCGACCGGGGTGAGGTTCGGCTTGAGAAAGGCCCCCACCAGCGCCCCGATGGACAGCCCCGCCACCTTGTAGAGGTCACCGCTGACCTCCCGCGTCAGCCCCAACATGCCGCCGGCGACCTCGGAGACGGCGGCCTCGAGACGGTCCTGGATCTTCTGCCGCGCCTGGAAGTACTCCTCGACCCTCTTGGTGAGGGACCGGTGGTAGGTCTTTCGCGTCGCCCCCTCCACCTCCGACGCCTTGGTGCACAGAGTCGCCAAGTCGCGCGCCAAGAGGGCCACGAACTCCTGGGCGATCTTCAGCTTGTCGACCGAGAAGCCCTTGTAGGCGTACCGGTACAGCCGGTAGAGGTCGTGAATCCGGTCGGCCTGCTCCCGATCGGCCCAGAGCTCGTCCTTGCCGTCGATCTTCGCCAGCGCCTCCCGCCCTACACCGATCTGCACCTCGACCCGCCCCCGAAACTTGACCCGCTGCTCGGCGCCGTCCTCGACCGCCTCGTCCTTGGCCACGGCCTCCGCGTGATCGGAGAGGAAGACCGCAGCCAGCAGAACCCTGAGCAGCCGGAGCTGGCCGAGGATCGCCGCGACGCCGGCTGCCGGACGATCCGGAGCGCCTTGGGGCTCGAACAACTCCGGCCGCAACCAGCGGCGCCGCTCGAGCCAGACCCCTCCGGCTCGGTGAAGGTCGAGCACCTTCCGGCTCTCCTCCAGAACGGCGTCGGGAAGCGGCCGGGTCAACAGCTCGTCCAGCCGCCCGGCCCAGCCCTGGCCCGCGAAGGCGACCAGGTCGTTGCCAAAGCCACCCTCCATGCCGAAGACGAGGAAGACCGCCCGCCGTCCCGGCAGGAAGCACTTTGCCTCGAGCTCGCCGAGGGAGAGCGACGCCAACGCGTCGGCCAGCGCCTCGGGGAACAGAAACACGATCGGCGTCGGCAGCCGCTCGGGATCGCCGCCCGCGGCGAAGCGCCGCGCCACCACCGCCTTGTCGTCGAGGGAGACTTTGGCCGTGAGATCGAGGCCGACGCCCTCGTCCGAGAGCCTGCCGATCAAGGCCAGAGCGCCGTCGAGCGGCATGGAACGGCCGGTCGCTCCGAGCCGCTCGCGGAACGCGCGATAGGCGTTGGCGCCGGCGTCGCTCAGGGTGGCTCCGGACGGCAGCTCCGTCTCCGCCCAGCGCTCCGTCGAGGCCTCGATTCCGCCTCCGGCCTCGTGCAGGCGGAGCCGCACCTCGTGGCCGTGGACGCGGCCCGCGACGACGACCCGAAATCTGAGCGGAAGGAGCTCCGAACCCAGCTCCCCGAGATGGGCCGCCAACCAGCCGGCGTCCACCGTCCGCTCGACGAGGAACGTGCCGAGGGACTCGGTGCCGACCGGTCCGTCCCCGTCGCCGAAGCGCCGGCGCAGAAGCGCCACGGCCTCTACGTACGCTGAGAACAGGACGGCTCGGGGCTCAGACATAGTCCCTGTCGTACTCGGCGGCGCGAATGACGAATCGCCAACCGCCGTCGTCGCGCTCGACGTCCACCACGCTCTCCATGACGTCGATCGGGCCCTGGATCACGATGCCGTTGCTCAGGGTGTAGCGAAGCTTGGCCGTGCGGAGCGTCCTGGCCGGGAAGTCCAGATCTTCCGACCTGCGATCGCGGAGCCGCTGGCGCAGAGCGGCGGGATCGACACCCCGAAGGCCCGAGCGCTCGATGAGGCTCTGCTCGACGGCGGGCAGGTCGACCCGGTCCTTCTGCTTGAGATCGTGGAGCGTGTCCGCCACCGCGGCCTGCCAGTTCTCGTCGGAATGCTCAGCCTCGGCGTAGGCCACGAGCTCCTCGACCATTACCTGGACCTGTCGCTTCGGGCTCAGCCGCGGCTCACAGCCGAGGAAGTCCTGGAAGTAGAGGGCGATGTCTTCGTCGCCCTCGTGGTCCTTGAGCTTGGCGTCGAACGTGGGCCGCGTCGGGTGGGGCAGCACCGCCCACTTGAGAACCCCGGTCTCCGGAGGGGGCAACACCTGGTCGACGTGCTCGACGGCCAGGTCGAGCAGGTACTGACCGCCGTCGCCCGCGCGCAGCGTGACCAGGTCGCTCGCCCCGGGGTCCATCTTGAACAGGCCGAGGAACGACCTCGAGTCGCCATGGCGCCGGAACCAGAGCACCATCAGCAGGCCTGGGGTGGTGTTGCGTTTCCTGGCCACCGCGTAGAGGTGGTCGGCCAGCGCCTTCGAGCGGTCGAAGAAGTCCGCCCGGCTGGCCCCGAGACGCCGGAAATGCTCCCCGACGACGGAGTCCACCTCGAGCGCGGCGGCGCGGGTGCGCTCGCCCTCGTCCGCCTGCCAGACCCGGTTCAGATGGCCGTCAAAGAAGGTGTCGATCGCTTCGCGATCCGTACCCGTGAACCGCCCCAGGTCGACCTCCGCCAGGGCGTACCTGGGCGCCTGAAGCGCCCGGTCGACCAGGTGAATGGCGACCCGCTCGACATCGAAGCTCTGCCCCATGCCGTCACCTCCGATCGATCCGTCGATGGACTCTTCGGACCATGATCTCCCATCAGGACTCTTCGTCCCAAGGTGACCGTACGATCAGGAGTGTTTCGGCGCGGGCGGCCTTCGAGACTCACAGCCGGTGGCGCACGGTGAGGACCGGACAGGGGCCGTGCTGCACCACGCGGCGGGCGACGCTGCCGAGGAACAAACGCTCCAGGGCGCCGGCACCGTGGGTGCCCATGGCGATGAGATCGGCGCCGAGCTCCTCCGCGCGGCGGATGATCACCTCCGCCGGATCGCCCTCGACCACCTCCGGGCGCACCGTCAAGCCGTTGCCCTCGAGCTCCCGCGTCAGGACGGCCAGGTCCTCTTCGGCGATCTCCATCGACCGCTCGACCAGCCCCCGGGACATGCCGGAGAGGCCGTCGGCCCGGTAGACCTGGTACTCGGGGGGCAGGTGGACCACATGGAGCAGGTGGACGGTCGCCTCCGGCCCGAGCCGGAAGATGCGCACCGCCGCGTCCAGGGCGCCTCGGGCGTCCTCGGAGAAGTCGGTCGGCAGCACGACGGTGCGAACCGCCGCCGCCCCACCGTCCGTGTCGCCGCCGTGAACCGCGAGCACCGGAATCTCCGAGCGCTGGACGATGCGCTCGGCGGTCGAGCCCAGAAGCAGGTGCCGGAAGCCGCCGAGCCCACGGGTGGCGATCACCACGAGATCGGCGCCGCACTCCTTCGCCTCCCGCAGGACCACCTGCGACGGCTGGCCGAAGTCGGCGCGGGATGCCACCGTCACCCCCACCTCGGCGAGCTCGGAGACCTGCTCGTCCAGCCGCTCGCGGGCGGCCTTCAAGGCCTCCTCGGTGAGGTCGAACGGCGGCTCGGTGCCCACCAGGCCGGGCTCGATCTGGTAGACCGCATGGGCGAGGTGAAGAGACGCCCCGTGGGCCCGGGCGAGATCCCGAGCCCACGAGACGCCGATGGCGGCCGGCGTCGAGAAGTCAGTCGCCGCGACGATGTGATGAAGAGGCTCGGTCGCCTCGCGAGAAGTCGGTCCCATCGCGACACCTCTCAATCCCAAGTTGCCTGGCACGGTGCGGTCGCCAGCCACCCGTATCGAAACCGTCCCGTCTACTTCTTCTTGATCATGAAACTGGTCTGGTGGCTCGCCACCCGAACCGGCTCCGATTCCTCCCTCGGCACCTTCATGTACTCCGCCACCGACGACACGAGGCGCGAGTACCAGACCGTGGCGGTCACCGTCACCTCACCGGCCGGCAGCCCCTCGGGCACCGTCCAGCGGTAGGTCTCGTTGACCGCCTCGAGCGGCCAGAGCCGGTAGTCGGTGCCCAGGCTCGCGGTGTTCCACTGGGCGACCGTCATGCGCCCCTGGGGATCGAAGTAGGGCATGCGGAAGATCCGGTCTCCGGCCGGTACCTCGCCGTCGCGCTTCAGCCCCTTGAACCCGTCCAGACCCTTGATGAACCCGATGTCCTGGTAGGCCAGGGCGGTGTCCGAGGCGATGGTGTACTCCTCGCCCTCGAACCCCTTCGCCTCGACCGGCAGTTGGTAGACCTTGCCGTCCGGGGTCTTCGCCTCCACGTGCACCCAGAGCACCCGCTCCTCCGCCGAGCCCGAGGGCACCGCGTGGCCGGCCTTGGCGTTGACCAGGGTGGCGGTCAGCTCCATCGTCTTGCCCGGCTTGATCTCCCAGTCCTCCGGATGGATGCGCACCTCGATCACGCCCGAGAGCTTGCCCGGATCGTGGGCGCCGTGGAAGAGGTGCTGCCGCACGTCCGGATAGTCCTGGCCGATGTTCGCGCTCTTGCCGGCGGCCGGCGGCATGTGGCAGTCCTGGCAGACGATCCCGGCCTTGCCCTGGGGACCTTCCTTCCACTCGAGGTGGGTCGCCTTGACCCAGACGCCGTAGGGGCTCTGCTCGTTGTGGCAGGTGCCGCAGTACTCGGCGCTCTTGTAGAAGTCGCTCTGCTCGGCCACGTGGTACGGGCTGTCACCGGGAGCCCGGTTGCCCCGCTTCACGTCGCCCGGTGCGAGCTCGTAGTTGAAGTTGTACGGGGTCTTGCCGGTGAACCCGGTCATGGTGTGGCACAGGTCGCACGACACGCCTTCGTTGGCGCGGCTCCCCTCCGACGGCCGCGGCGGCGGGATGTCGCCCGCGAGGAACGAGAGCGGCGCGTGGCAGCCGTTGCAGCCGGCCTTGACGCCGGCCACCTTCTCGTCCTTCTCCGCGTGGGGCACGGCGAGCTCGAAGTACTCGATCTCGTCCCACTTGTGGGTGTAGGACTGGGACATCATCGCCTGCTCGTGCTGGCGCGAGATGTCCACGTGGCAGGCGGCGCAGACCTCGGGCGACTCGAAGTCGTCGTAGGAGTACTTGCCGAACGACGCATCGCCACCCGGGCCACCGGGAGCCGGGAACTCGGTGATGCGACCTTGGGCCATGGCGATGGAAGCGCCCGCGAGGGCGAGCGCCGCGACCAGCGCGACGAGGATGGGAAGACGGGCCAGACTGAGGTGCATGGGCTCCTCCGGAAGAGTGGGCTCGGGGTTCCCCGAGGTGATCCGCCCCGATCGACGTCAGCAGGGACGAGAAACGAGGGACCGACAAGGGGAAAGACGTTGGAGGGGCGGCCCCGTCGTGCCCCCATTGGACACCCGGGAGGGTCGAACGTCCACACGCCCTCGGGCGGCGCCCGCCTACCTGGAAAGGGGGGCTGCCTCGGCCTTCCCCAGCGGTCGCCGAAGCGGCTCAGCCCGACTTGCGCTGGAGCTCGTGGGCGCCGAGGAGGCCGTCGACGACGGTGCCGATGATCGTCCGCGCCACTTCGATCCCCCGGTCTCGCCGGTCGGTCGCGGGGTCGTAAGCGGTGAGCGCGAGCGCCGCGACCGGCAGGCGGGCGAGGGCGGTCTTGAGGCACTCGGCGAGGAGCGCGAGGGTCAGCCCGCCCGGGGCGGCGAACTCGTTCGCCCGCAGCGACCGCGGGTCGAGGACGTCCATGTCCAGATGCAGGTAGAGGTGGCTCACCCGCCGGGCGATGCGGTCGAGGTGGGGGCCCAGGGCGCCCGCCGCCCCGTCGGCCCGGATCGCTTCGACCGACACCATCTCGATCGCCGAGCCCCAGAGGAGCTCCTCCTCGGGGCCGTCCAGGTCGCGGGCTCCGATCAGCACCACGTTGTGCTCCGGTACCGGCGTGAACCCGGAGAAGGAGCCCGTGAGGGCGTCCCAGGAGTTGCCGGTGAGGACCGATAGCGCCATGCCGTCGAAGAACCCGGAGGGAGAGGTCTCCGGCGTGTTGAAGTCGCCGTGGGCGTCGAACCAGAGGACGCCGGTGGTGCCCGGCCGGCCGGCCGACTCGAGGGCGGCGACCGTGCCCAGGGCCGCGGTGTTGCAGTTGCCGGTCAGCAGGATGGGAAAGCGGCCCTCCTCGAGGGCCTCGGTGACCGAACGGAAGACCATGCGCTGGAGGTCGGCCGCGGCGCTCATCTCGGTCCGCAACCCCGGCCCGAGGCCGATCTCCACCGGATGGACGTCGTGGCCCACGCCGGAGAGCGAGTCCGCCAGACCCCTGTCGATCAGGTGGATCGGACCACGTCCCATGCGCTCCGCATGCTGTCCACAGTCGTAAGGAATCTGAATGATCGAGAGGTTCATCGAGTAGAACGTAGCACGCTCGGCCCCCGGGCGGAGCGGTTCAGGTGCGTTCGCCCGGCCCCAGGAGCTCGTCGAGGCGGTCGCGCTCCCGCTCCACCGCCCGGCGGCCGGCCTCGATCGCCTCCTCGGCGCGCTGGAACTCGAACAGCTCGATCCCCAGCACCTTGGGGTTGAACACGAGGTCGGGCGGGTCGCCGGCCATGCGGCTCCGGGTGATGCGGTCTTCCATGATGTCGAGGGCGGTGCCCAGCACCTCGAAGACGGTCGGGCTGGTACGGCCCCGGCGGAAGAGCTCCGAGGCCCAGTCCTCCCGACTCAAGGTCTCCTTGACCCGCGCCATCAGGCCGGGCTCCTCCTCCGGCGCGCGCTCTTCCTCCCTCTCCGGATCGCCCCCCGGGTCGTCTTCCGGATCGCCCTCCGGGTCGTTCACCGGAGCCCCGTGACCGCCGCCCGGCGGCCCGGTGGCGGCCTCGTCCCCGGCCCAGGCCAGCGTCTCTGAGCTCAGATGCCGGCCGGTCAAGCCTCCGGTCAGGTTGACCGCCAGCACCACGTCCGCGTCCAGGGCGCGGCAGACCGACACCGGCACCGGGTTGACCAGCGCCCCGTCCACCAGCCAGCGGCCGGCGTGGAGCTTCGGCGTCAGGATGCCGGGCACGGCGATCGAGGCGCGGACGGCATCCCAGAGCGAGCCCTCGCGGAGCCAGAGCTCCCGCCCGGTGGCGAGGTCGGTGGCAACGGCGGCGAAGGTGCGCGGCAGCTCCTCGATCATGAGGTCACCGACGGTCTCGCGCAGGTGCTCGATCAGCTTCCCGGCCTCGGCGAAACCGCCCGCCGTCGTCAGGTGCACGTCGAGGAGGCGCACGATGTCGCCCAGGTCGAGGGTGCGCACCCAGTCCTCCAGGGACGCGAGATGGCCGGCGGCGTAGGCGGCGCCGACCAGCGCCCCCATGGAGGTGCCGCAGACGATCCGCGGCTCGACTCCGCGCTCGCCCAGGGCGCGGAGGACGCCGATGTGACAGAGGCCGCGAGCGGCGCCCGCGCCGAGGGCGATCCCCAGCTTGCGCCTCGAGGTTTGCGATCGATCGGGTGTCATCGGCTCTCCAGAATCGATTGTCCGGAAGAGTGCCCATGGCGGCGCCCGCGACGGGGCCGCCCGGCCGTTGACCAGTCTACCGCCCCTGACGCCGGCTCGGCGGGCGCGATAGGCTCGTCACGATCCCGCCCTGGAGCAGCACTGCTCGGGTCAGGGGGCGGCGGATCGACGAGCCGGAGGACACACCATGGAAGACCACGAGGGCATCCGACTCCAGGTGGCCGCGGCCAAGCCGCAGGACGTGGGCAAGGGCGTCGCCCGCCTGCCGCGCAAAGTCTTCGAGGCGCTGGGCCTCGCCGAGGGGGGAGCGGTGGCGATCAACGGCAAGCGCTCGACCGCGGCGCTCGCCATCCGCCCCTATGCCGAGGACGAGGGGCTCGACCTCGTCCGCATCGACGGGCTGATGCGGGCGAACGCGGACGTCGGCATCGGCGACCATGTGACCCTCGCCAAGACCGAGCCCAAACCCGCCCGCCGGGTGGTCCTGGCGCCGGCCCAGAGGAACCTCAAGCTCCGAGGCTCGGGCCAGGCGCTCCGGCGCACCCTCTTCGGCCGCCCGCTGGTGGCCGGCGACTTCCTGTCGACCTCGGTCTACAACAGCCCGCCGGACGGCCGGGGCGGCGTGCCGGACGACGTCTTCCGCTCGTTCTTCGCCCAGCCGGCCTACGCGCTCCAGGAGATCCGGCTGCGGGTCACCTCGACCACGCCGCGCGGCATCGTCCACGTGTCGAAGGACACGACGCTCGAGCTGCTGCCGGAGTACGTGGACGTGGACGAGGTCCGGCGCGCCGAGGTGACCTACGACGACATCGGCGGCGTGGGCGGCACCGTGACCCAGGTGCGGGAGATGATCGAGCTGCCGCTCAAGCACCCGGAGCTCTTCCAGCGCCTGGGGATCGACCCGCCCAAGGGGGTGCTCCTCCACGGCCCGCCGGGCACCGGCAAGACGCTCCTCGCCAAGGCGGTCGCCGGCGAGGCGGACGCCCACTTCTTCCAGATCGCCGGGCCGGAGATCATGGGCCGCCATTACGGCGAGTCGGAGCAGCGCCTCCGCGAGGTCTTCCAGCAGGCACAGGAGAGCGCCCCGTCGATCCTCTTCATCGACGAGCTCGACTCGATCGCGCCGAAGCGCGAGGAGGTCTCGGGCGAGACCGAGCGCCGCGTGGTCGCCCAGCTCCTGACCCTCATGGACGGCATCGAGCCGCGCCAGAACGTGGTCGTCATCGGTGCCACCAACCGGGTCAACGCCATCGACGCGGCCCTGCGCCGCCCGGGGCGCTTCGACCGGGAGATCGTCATCGGCGTGCCCGACGTCACCGGCCGCCTCGAGATCCTCTCGATTCACGCCCGGGGCATGCCGCTGGCCGAGGACGTGGACCTGGCCGAGCTCGCCCGCGTCACCTACGGTTTCGTCGGCGCGGACCTGGCGGCGCTGGCGCGGGAGGCGGCCATCGACGCGCTCCGCCGCAACCTGCCGAACATCGACCTCGACTCGACGGAGATCTCCACCGAGCTCCTCGAGAGCCTGCGGGTCAAGCGGGACGACTTCATGAATGCGTTGAAGCGCGTCCAGCCCTCGGCGATGCGCGAGATCATGATCCAGGTGCCCACCGTGCGCTGGGACGACGTGGGCGGGCTCGACGCGGCCAAGGAGGCGCTCCGGGAGGGGGTCGAGCTGCCGCTTCGCCACCCGGAAGCGTTCCGCAGGATCGGCATCCGGCCGGCCAAGGGGTTCTTGCTGTTCGGCCCGCCCGGCACCGGCAAGACGCTCCTCGCCAAGGCCGTGGCCCGCGAGGCCGAGGCCAACTTCCTCGCCACCAAGTCCTCGGACCTGCTCTCCAAGTGGTACGGCGAGTCCGAGCAGCAGGTCTCGCGCCTGTTCGCGCGGGCGCGGCAGGTGGCGCCGTCGATCATCTTCGTCGACGAGATCGACGCCCTCGCCCCCCGCCGGGGAGGAAGCCTCGGCGAGCCCGCGGTCACCGAGCGGGTGGTCAACACGATCCTCGCCGAGATGGACGGGCTGGAGGAGCTCCAGAGCGTGGTCGTCATCGGCGCCACCAACCGGCCCCAGCTCGTCGACCCGGCGCTGCTTCGCCCCGGGCGCTTCGACGAGCTGATCTACGTCAGCGTCCCCGGCGAAGAGGGGCGGTGGAAGATCCTCGGCATCCACACCGCCGCCATGCCGCTGGCGGACGACGTGGACCTGGAGGAGCTCGCCCGGCGCACCGACGGCTACACCGGCGCCGACCTCGAGGACCTGGTGCGCCGGGCCGGCCTCCAGGCGCTCCGGGCCGACCTCGAGGCCGCCGAGATCCCGATGTGCTTCTTCGAGGAGGCGTTGAAGGAGACCCGGGCGTCGGTCACGGCGGAGATGGAGAAGGAGTACCAGGAGCTCGCCAAGACCTTGAAGCAGGAGAGCCCCAGGGACCCCCCACGGATCGGATTCGCGGCACCAGCTCCGGGCGGCGAGGAGGCGGCCGAGTGAGGGCACCCTGCCCCTCCATGCTCCGATTGAACAGCTCACGGCACCAAACAACCAGCCCATAGGTCACTTGAACATCCCATCGGCGGGCCGTTCGAACCTCCGCGCAAACTCCCCGAGCCAGGGGCCGTACCATCGGCCATGGACCGCACCACGCTGATCGTCGAGCAGGCCGTCTTCACCACGGTGCCCCTCGTCTTCGGCGCCCTCCACCTGCTCTTCTTCCTCTTCGACCCGCGCCGGCGCGAGCACCTCTACTTCTCGATCCTGACCGTCTGCTTCGCCGGTGCGGCCCACTTCGAGTACCAGCAGGACCTGCTGCTCTACGAGCCGTCGCGGAGGTGGGGCCTGCTCCTCATCTTCGGCATCATGCTCTCGGGCGTGCGGCTGGTCCAGGAGCGGCTCTACGAGCGCACGCCCCGGCGCTTCTGGTGGTTTCTGGCAGCCGCCGTGGCCGCGTCGGTCTGGCTGCTCTTCGACACGGGGGCCTGGCTCCTCCTCATCTCGCTCTTCCTCGCCGCCTTCCTGGTGGAGATCGGCTGGATGGCCCCGCGCCTCGTCCGCGCGTCGGACTCGAGCGCCTGGGTCCTGGTCTTCGGCTTCCTGACCCTGACGCTCGGCGGGGTTCTCGACGTGCTCATCGACCTCGGGTTCATGACGGACGTCCTCGGCACCACGAACCCCTGGCTCTACGGCGCCATGTTCCTGCTGCTGACCATCTCGCTTCACCTGGCCCACGACTTCGCACGGGTCAACCGGGAGCTCGAGGAGCGCCTCGGCGAGGTGGAACGGCTGTCGGAGGAACGCCTGCGTCAGGAGCGCACGGCCCGCGAGCAGGAGGTGGCCCGTCGGCTCCTCGAGCTCGAAAACGCCCGCAAGAGCGAGGAGCTCGAGGCGGCGCGGCGGCTCCAGCTCGCCATGCTCCCGGCGCGCCTCCCCACGAGCGACGCCTTCGAGCTGGCGGCCCTCACCGAGACGGCGACCGAGGTCGGCGGCGACTACTACGACGCCCACCTGCACGCGGACGGCGCCCTCACCCTGGCCCTCGGCGACGCGGTCGGCCACGGCGCCCGGGCCGGCACCCTGGTGGCGATCAGCAAGGGCCTCTTCCACCTGGTGGCCGAGGAGGACGGCGACCTCGGCCGGGCCCTGGGCCGCTTCAACCACGCCCTGCTCCAGACCGGTCTCGAACGGGCGTCCATGGCCATGACGCTCGCACGGCTCCGAGAGGGCCGTCTGACCATCGCCGCCGCGGGCATTCCGCCCGCGCTCCTGGTCCGCGCCGGCACGGACGAGGTGGAGGAGATCCCGGCCTCCGGCCTGCCCCTCGGCAGCTCGGCCCTCGGCCGCTATCGGCAGGTGGCGGTGGAGCTCGGCCCGGGGGACACCCTGCTCTTCACCACCGACGGCCTGGCCGAGGCGGCGGACGGAGAGGGCGAGCCGTTCGGCTACGAGCGGGCGGCCGAGCTCTTCCTGCGCGTGGCGGCGGAGCCGGTCGACCGGATCCCCCGGCGCCTCGCGGCGGCCGTCCGGCAATGGACCGGAACCGAGCGCCCCGCCGACGACGTGACGGCGCTGGTCCTCCGGGCGCGCTGAGCACGGCCGTCAGAGGAGCGCCTCCGCTTCCTCGGCCTTCACACCGGCGCCATGCCACCAGCGAACGCCGTGGAGTGGACCCGGGATCGAACAGCGCATCCCCGCGCCACCGGCGCAACCGGGCTACTGCACCCGGTACTCCAGATAGATCAGCACATCGAGCAACCGCTCGGCGTCGAGGGCCGAGGCGTCTCCGGGAGCAGGCTCCGCGGGGGCCAGGTCTCCGGCGCTCTCGACCGTCAGGGCGTGCTCCCCGAAGAGGTCGGCAACGAACGCCCCCGGCAGTGCCTGCCCGGGGAGATCGCCCAGGGTCGGGTCGTCCACGAAGGCGCTGACGGCCTCCCCGTCGACCGAGAGCTCGAAGGCGCCCGGGGCGACGCCGTCGGCGGTCCGCACCAGGAGCACCGTCCGGGTGACCGTGAGCGGCAGGGCGCCGAGGAAGAGCGGGAAGTGGCGGCGGGTGATCTCGATCCGGGCCTCCGTCGACGTCGGGCTGTGGAGCAGGCGGTTGAAGGCGGCCGAGAAGTCCTGGCGCAGGCTCAACGTACGCCCCAGCGAGGTCGCCGCCAGGACGTTCCGGAGGCTCCCCTCGAGCGCCCCGTTGTCCGCCTCGACCCGGTCGCGGAGCGCCCCGTCCTGTTCCGCCGTGTAGCTGATCGACACGATGACGTCGTTGATCGTCTGGTAGTCGAACTGCCGGAACGCCTTGGGCAGCGTCAGGACCCACCGGCTGACGGCGCCCGCCCCTTCGAACGGCATGTAGCGCTCGTCCCGGAACGAGAGCTCGAACACCCCGGCGTCGTTCTGCGCCGTGCTGGTCGCCACCGAGACGCTCCGCCGGGGCGGCACCTCGGTCAGCGCTCCTCCCGGAGTGGGGGTCATGCGGATCCAGCTCCGATCGAGGGTGAGCGTCGCGCTCACGTTGACGTACGGCCCGGTGATGCTCGGAATCGTCAGCCGGACCGCCTGGATGCGCCGCTTGTAGTGTCCGGGGTAGAAGAGGTCGAAGAACAGCTCACCGATCTCGAAGGTGCACTCCCCCTCCTCCCGGAGCGCGATCAGGGCGTCCGGCGCCACCTGGCTGAGGGCGAAGGTCTGGTCCACCTCCAGGCTCCGGTAGTTGGTCTCGAGGTATCGCCGCTCGAGGCTCTCGAGGTCGACGAGGAGCTGCTCGCCGGCCAGCAGGCCGGAGTGGGTGGCGTCCCAGTAGGTCGGCTCCAGGCCGGGCGAGGTCTCGTCCCCCCGCTCGAACCGGAACGCCTGCTCGGCGAGCCGGGCCAACGCGAGAGCGTTCTGGTACCCGATCCGGTGGAGCCGCCGCAGTTGGGTGGAGAGCCAGGTGTAGAAGCCGAAGCTCGAGAACTTGCCGTCGGTGAGCTCCAGGACCTCGTCCATCTGCTCGATGCTCTGCTCGTGGATCTCGAGGGCCCGGTTGGCGATCTCGAGCCGGATCTCCGCCGCCTCGAGCTGCTTGTCGAGCTGCTTGATCTCGTGTTCCGCCAGCTTCTTCTGGTGAGTCCACCCCTGGGCCCGCCGTTCGAGGTTCGCCTCCAACCCGATCGACGAGGCGATCGCCTGGAGCCCTTCGGCGGCCGCCTTGGACGCCGTGCCGAAGCGGTGGAGCGACGTGTTGAGCTCGACGCCGCCCCACTTCATGGCGAACGGCGAGCCGGTCTGGGGGACGAGCGCGCTGGCCCCGGCCACCGCCTCGAGGGCCGCGTCGACCGCCCGGATCCCCGACACCGTGTGGCGGAGAACGGACTCGGCCGTCTCGAGGCCGGACCGGTATTCGCTGGCGAGCCCGTCGAAGTAGTCGCGCCGGTACTCCGCCGCCTCCTTCTGCCGCTGGACCAGCTCCAGGGCCTCCTGGGCCGTGTCGATCTCCCAGCGCCGGAGCCGGGTGGTCATCCGCGTGAGGTTCTGCTGGTGGACCAGCCGCAGCCGGTCGAGCTCCTCCACGTCCTTCTTTTCGAGCGCGGAAAGGAGCGCCCCGCCGAAGCTGGCGAGGGTCGTGGCGAACGATTTCGCCCGGTCGATGAGGTAGAGGAAGCGGTACGGAGGAAGGTCGCCGCTGGTGCTGCCGAGCACGTCCTCCAGGGTCAGCCCGGCCGCGCGCATGCGCACCAGGAGGCGGGGATCGATGGGCGGTGCGAAGAGCGCCAGCTCCCGCCGCGCGCCGGTGATGTCCATGCAGTGGCGGATCTTGTAGAGCCGGTCCTCCACCCGGTCCCAGTACTCCAGGAGATCGCCGTTGGCGGGGACGCAGAAGACGGGGCCGAGCTGGCGGACCACACTCCAGCCGAAGGTGCCGACCCACTCGGCGACCGCCACCCGCGCCCGGTGGTCCCCCACCGGCGTCAGTCGCGCCGACCCCGACGCCGTGGTCGACGTGGCCAGGGCCGGAGCCCAGCCGCCGGTCCGCGTCCCGTTCTGAGTGAGACCGCGGAACACCTCGCGCTCTGTACCGGTGTCGACCCGGGCGGCCGCCACCCCGAGCTCGCGCACCGCCAGCGGCGCCGGGAGGACCGCCTCCGAGCGCAGCGCGGTGCCGGGGCGAGGCGGCGCGGCTGCAGCCGGCCGGATCCCCAGGGGCGCCGCCGCGCGCACCCGTTCGATGAGGCTCTGATCGAGGGCGAAGCGCCGGCGGACCTGGAACGACTCGCGGGTGAGCCGGGTGCCGACCAGCCAGGACTCGATCTCGATCAGGATCTCCTCGCCGACGCCGATCTCGTCGCGGATGTTCTCGTAGGTCTTGGGTGAGACCCGTCCTTCACCGCAGTCGCCGAGTCGCGCCGGCCGCCGGCCCAGGATGTCCGAGGCCATGATGTAGAGCATGAGCGCCTCGTTCACCGACTCGGTGGTGAACTGGGTGAACAGGAAGTCGGCCCAGTCGAGGAGGTTGTCCACGTACTTCATGACGATGGACTTCTGGTAGGCGGATAGGCGCAGCCGCGCGATGGCGTGGGGGTTGAACGGATCGCGGCGGTAGACCTCGAGGGCTTCCTGATCGGTGAGGATGTCGCGCAGCCGCGCCGGGTCGAGGCCCCGGAGCTCGCGATAGCGCCAGACCCGGTCGAGCAGGCGCCGGGCGCGCTCCTCGGGCGGCGTCCCGTCCGGCACGTCGATCACCTCGGTGGCGGTGGGGTCGAAGATGTAGTGGTACCAGCGCTGGGCCGCGGCGAAGTTTCCCCGTCCGTTGAGGGCGTTGGCGATGAGGAACGGGATATGGAAGAAGATCTCCCGGTAGTAGACGCCGTAGGGGCCGGTGAAGTCGAGCCGGCCGACGTTGCTCCGGTTGGCGATCCGGTTGAGGTCGGAGATCGGAAGCTCCGCCTCCGCGAGCGCCATCTGGGTCTCGATGTCGAGCAGGCCGTCGACCCCGCTGGTGAACAGGCGGTAGACCACCTCGTCGGCCAGGGTGGTGCCGATCCGTCGCAGCACCCAGATGTCGGCGGTCGTCGTCGAGCCCTGGAAGAGCAGCACGTCGGCGTCGTTCTGGAGGATCGCGTCCTCGATCGACCCGGCGACCGACAGCAGGTGGGCGCCGCCCACGGTGGCCAGCTTGTCGATGTAGAGCCCCTCCCGCAGCGGCTCGGTGTTGTACTCGGCGTTGAAGATCTCGATCCGTGACTCGTCGAGCACCAGGTCGGCGTAAGCATTCCGGTTCGGATACCAGTAGGTCGGGTGACCGTAGTACAGGCTCCGGGTCGAGCCGGGGCCGCGGGCACAGAGCACCGGAACGCCGAGCTCGTCCCCCGGCAGGTCGCGCCGGGGGTGGGGCGCCTCGACCGAGTTGTGGAACAGGTCGACGTAGGCGTAGAGCTGGTAGTTGCGCCCCACGATGTTGAGAAGCGGCGCGAACTCCTCGTCGTACGGGTCGAGGTAGAGGGCGTCCCAGCTCACGCCGCGCAGCGTGTAGTCGTCGAGCGGCTCGGGGTGGTCGCGGTCCGGATCGAGGCGCACGCTGTTGCCCGCCTTGTCGTCCTGGACCGCACCCGCCGCCGGGCCGAAGGGCCAGAACGGGCTCCGGGTGTCCGCCGGCATCGCCAGCTCCTGGGGAGCGGTCCAGGACCCGTCGGGCCGGAGCGTGGTGTACCGGATCGACATCCGGTGGCGATAGCCGGCGAACTCGCTGCCGCCGTCCTGCACCTGGTTGTAAGAGCGGGTCCGGTAGTCGGCCCAGAAGATGTGCAGGCGCCCCCGGTAGACCACCGGGGCGGCCCGGCGTCCGGTGATCTGGACGTCGATCTTGCGCCACGGAGTCCAGACCGCCGTCTTCCGCGTCTCCCGGCCGCCCGCCCTCAAGTTCTCGCAGGTGCGGTGGTAGAAGACCGGCGGATCGGTGCTCGCGGCGCCGATCAGGTGGAGCACGTCGGTGGTCTCGTCGCGGCCGGTGCCCACGTCGTGGTAGGCGCCGGCGATGGTCAGCTTCGACAGCTCCTCGAACCCCTTGAGGTACTTGGTGTAGGAGTCGAGCACGTCCTGGTCGGTGAGGGAGGTCTGGAGGAGCTCGCTCTCGAGCTCCTCGAAGAGGGGCGTCTTGTCGTCCCGCAGGTCGGGCTCGATGTAGTTCTCGGGCCAGAGGAAGACCTTCCGGTTCGCCTCCCACACGCGGTAGTTCTTGCGCCAGCTCCACTCCGCCGCCGCCCCCTCCGGCATGGTGAGGACCAGCGGGTTCTCCGCGTCCGGGCTGGTCTGCTCGAGGTTGAGGAGAATCCGGTGGAGGTAGAGCTGCACGCTCGAGATGGCGGCCACCACCCGGGAGGTCGTGGCGCAGCCGCCGGCCTCGGCGTCGATCAGGAAGTACTGGTAGAGCTCGTCGGGCTCGGTGAAGACCCGGGGCTCGTGGGAGTGGACGAGCCAGGCGGTCAGGCCGTCGCGTTTGCGCTCGTGGAGCGGCTCCTCCAGGAGGGCGAGCTGGGTGGCCCGCTGCTCGCCGTCCGGGAACCGGGCCCCGAACGCCGAGCGCAGCGCGTCGGCACCCCGGTCGAGCGCCTCGTAGTCGCTCCCGGCCAGCGCCGCCAGCGATTCGCCGTCGACCCCGAGGTCGGATCCGGTCTGGACCGCCCGGTCGAACACGCCGAGGGCGGGCGCCGCCACCGTGGGCAGCACCACCCGCCCCCGGAGTGCCGCGACCATGCCGGGGCTCACGTCCATCACCCGACCCAGGGCCTCGTTGGCCGCCGTCGGGAAGCCGGGGACGGCGGGGTCGAACGCCTCGAGGGCGGAGTGGAGGTCCGCCGGGTCGACCGCCTCCGCCGGCCGGCCCACCGTCCGCCTCGCCAGGGCGGTGTAGACCGCGACGGCGCGCAGGCCCTCCAGGGTGACCGCGGGCGGTGCCAGCGCGAACCGCTCGGGATGACCGGCCGCGAAGGTGATCGCCTCCGCGTCCCACTGCTCGTGCTGGAACGCCACCGCCAGCGGCACCAGAACGGCGACGGCGTCCCGGAGCGGGTCGATCGGGCCCTCGCCGCGCAGCGCGAGGTCGAGCCCGCCCGCGTGGAGGGCCACGCCGCCCAGGGCGGCCAGCGCCTCCACTTTGGCCGCCTCGAACCCGAGCACCGCGCCGAGCGCCCTGACCAGCACCGCGGCGGGCACGTAGTCGGCGAGCGTCGCGCGCACCTCGTCCTCGGTGACCGGGCGGGAGCCGTCCGGCGGCACCGGCACCGTCGCCGAGGCCGGCAGCACGATCGGCGCGGCGGCCAGGTCGAGGCCGGCCACCAGGCGCCAGCGGTCGTCCGCCGTCTGCTCGACCACCGCCGGGTTGGCCTCCAGCAGCTCCCGGGACGCCCCCTCGGTGGTGCCGAGGGCGACCGAGAACAGGGTGTCGCCGAAGGTCAGGGCGCCGGCGGCGTCCTCCACGATGCCCTCGGCGGTGGCGTCGGGGTCGGGGTAGCGCGCGGCGTCCCGCGGCGTCTCGCCGGTCGCCGCGGCGAGGTCGTCGAGCGAGTAGCCGCTGCCCCGCTGCCAGTCCACCATGTCCAGAAGCGCGACCACGTCCTCCTCGTCGGCCAGGCGGGCGCCCCCGATCTCCGCGACGCGGATCGCCAGCAGCAGCTCGTCGACGTTCAGCCGGAGGAGGCGGGCGAGGCGGGCGTGCCGGTAGAGGAGGGTCAGGTTGTCGGCGGTGAGGAGGAAGTCGCGGTCGTCCTCGTCCGGGGCCTCGGGATCGAGGGCCCCGTCCGCCGCCTCGAGGTGGGGCGCGAGTCCCCGGGCGAGGGACTCGAGACCGGCCAGGTCGACGCCCAGGCCCGCGAGCAGCCGGGGCAGCGCCGGGGCGGGCGGCACCGCGGTCTCGCTGCGGAACGCGGGATGGACCAGGCGCTCCGTGGCGCGGGGGAACCGCTCGTCCTCCGGCGTATCCGCCGGGTTGAACAGCCGGTCGAGGAACGACTCCCCGTCCGGTGTGCGCGGCAGCGCGCCCACCAGGCCGGCCGTCTCGTCGACCGTGGTGTCGAGCCGCCGCTGGAGCCACCGCGCCGTGGCCACGCGGCCGACCACCCCGGCACTCAACCGGTCCTCGCCGAGGGCCGTCAACATCCGATCGAGCTCGGCGATGGTCCACGGCGTGTGCCGCCAGAGCCGGGTGAATCGGTGCATCCGGTCGAGGGCGTCGCCCGTGAGCCCCTGCACCCGCTCGACGTCGTTTTGCACACTGTCGGGGGAGCTCTTCTCCGCCACCACCCGCACGTCCGCGCCGCTCGCCTCGACGAACGCCGTGGCGAGGAGCGCGTCGAGCTCGTCGCGGTCGAGCCCCATGGCACGGACCAGCTCCTGGGCGTCGACCGGCTCGAAGCCGCCCCCGTCCGGGACGAGCTCGAGCTGGTAGAGGTGGCTCAACCGCCCACGGCCGAGCTCCTGCTCGATGACGAGCTGCCACTCCTCGGGCGACAGCCGGAGCTCGGCCGCGGCCACGGTGTCCTCGTCCGCGCCCACCGTGCGGGCAACATCGGCGCGGGTCGTCTCGAGCTCGTCCAGGGACCGGTCGACCCGGGCCAGCGGCAGATGGAACGGCTGCTGGAACGAGTCCACCGTGCCGCGGAGCGTCTGGCGGTAGACCAGGTCGAGCACGGTCCGGCGGTCCGGATGGGGCCCGCCGACGCCCCGCTGCTCGGCGATGTAGCGCTCCAGGATCTCGTTCACGATCACCAGCGTCGGGATGCGCTCGTTGGTGTTCTCGCAGGTCAGCTCCAGGGTCCACAGATCCGGCCGGCGCACCCGGAGGTCGAGGGGATGGTCGGTGCGCGAGCCGAGCTGCGGCCGGATGTGCTCTTCGACGAAGTGCATCAGGTCGACGAAGTACGCGGCCGGGCTGAGGATCGACTGGCAGTGTTGGCAGGTGCAGAACGAGAGGCTGCCGAACAGCGTCTCGAAGCCGGCCAGCTTGCGCGGGTACTCGGTGGCGTCCGGGAGGACGTTGCCGAAGGTCAGGTCGCCGAAGAGGCCGAGCTCCGAGTCGAGGATGGAGCCCAGGGTCATGGTGGAGTCGATGAGCGCCTCGCGGGCCTGCCGCCAGTAGGTCTCTGCCTTCGAACCGGACTTGCCGGAGAGGAAGGTCGCGCGGGGCGCCTCGGCGACGGCGACCGCGGAGGAGTAGCCCTCGGCCATCAGCGTGCGGGCGTCGTCGACCTCGCCGGTGAGGAGGTACATCCGCTGGTACGCCTTGAAGGTGGCGAGCACCAGGGGCCGCTCCTCCTCCGTGACCCCGGCCTCGTCGAGCTTCAGATACCGGATGTCCGGGCTGTCCGGCGAGAGGTCGAGCTGGAAGAGCTCCGCGTCGTCCAGGCCCTCGTGCACTTTGGTCACCAGAGAGGTGCGCCGGGCGATGATCTCCGCCTTCTCCGGCGCGTCGAGCTCCCGGTCCCGGAGCACGGTGTCGACACCGAGGCCGGGGTAGGCATGGACGATCTTCACCAGCTCGGCGTGGGCCTCCCCCACCTTCCGCTGCTGCCCGGGCGGAAGGTCGGAGAGGTCGAGATCGGAGAACTTGCGCCCGAACGCATCCGGGAACTTGCGCAGGACGAACTCGAGGTCTCGCGCCCTCCGGGTCACCACCCGGGTGTCGATCTTCGGCAGGTGCCCGAGGAGCACGAGATCTGGGTGAAGCACGGCGAACCGGCGGTGGAGCCCGGCGGCCAGCTCCTCCAGCGTGGTCCCCTCGGGGGCCGGAACCCGCGCCTTCTGAAGAGTGCCCAGCCACTGCTCCTCGGTGGAGGCGGCGAGCCTGCGCGTCCAGTCGGTGCCGGAGGCGCCTGTCCCGACGACCGACCGGAGCGCTTGGGCCAGCTCGACGTTCTCGTCGGCGAGGGCGTAGAGGCTTGCCGCCATGCCGAGCTCGGCCGCCTGCTTCTCGGTGACCTTCCGGCCCTCCACCAGCCTGGTCAGAACCGCGTCCGTGATCGCCTCCGGACGGCCGATCTCCTCCCGGATCGTCTCGAGCACCCGGGCGTCGACCTTGCCGATCTGACCGATCTGGAGGAGCTTCGCCCGGCGCACCAGCCGGTCGACGCCGGGGTTCCTCCCGATCGGCTGGTCGTCGTCGAGGCGGGGCACGTCGACGAGACGCGCAGCTTTGCCCCGGGGCCCGGCGGGACCGGCCTCCTCCCCACGCTTCCTGCCCCGGGCGTCGACGACCGCGGCCTGAAGCCGCTCGGCCACCTCCTGGGGAGGGACCTTCCGCAGATCAAGCGTCTCGACCCGCTTCCGGGTCGCGTCGTCCACCGCGCCCAGTGCCTCGAGGAACCGGCGGCGGGTCGTCTCCCGCAGCGGCTCCTGGAGCTTCTTCCACAGATCCGGATCGCGCTCGCGGAGCTCGGCGACCGAGAGGTTGCGAACGGTGAGGAGCTTGACGAGATCGGACTGGTTCATGGGAATCCTCCGGTACGGTCGCTACCAGCGCATCCAGATTCGTTCGTAGGGAAGGGAGAGCTCGTCCACCCTGCGGAGAGCGTCCCGCGGAGAGCCGTCATGAACCAGGAGCCGCGCGTGCTCGACCCGGGCGGGGTTGCGGGCGACTGCGACCTGGGCGTCAGAGACCTCCCACAGCTCGGGGCCGTAGCCGAGGTCGATCCTGATCAGGCGGACGTGGGGCTCGTGCCGGCGGACCTCGACGAGGGCGCCGCGGGCGGCCAGAGCCTCGAGCCGCCGCCGTCCGGACGACGGCAGCAATCGCCTGAGAAACGAGAGACCGTTCATGGCTGCGGCTCCTCGCGGAGACCGAAGTAGGCGCCGACTCCGACACCGAAGGTCCCGAGCGTGAACAGCCCCTCCCGGAGAGACATGCTGCCGAAGGCCTCGAGCGGCGCGAACGGGATGGCGTGGACTCGCAACGCGTTCGCGTGCCCGATGCCGTACGCAAACACCTCCTCGGCCCACTTCACCGGGGCACCCACCGGAACTCCCCGGATCGTGAAGTCGCCGGCACGCGTGATCCACCCCGCCCGGCGGCCGATCAGAGCGTGGAACCCCTCGTGGGCGGCCGTGTCCCGGAACGCCCAGGTCCCCGCGGCCTCGAAGTTCTGCACCGCCGTGTTGAAGTTCAACGACCCAGGGATCCGGGTGAACGTGGTCGATCCGCCCCGATCCCCCAGCCACCAGAGCCACTCGGTGACCCGGCCGCGGACACGCGTGGCCGCCCCGGCGACGCGCGAACGGACCGTCCTCACCACCCCTTCCCGGGCAGCGGTCGCGAGCCCGCGCGCCACGGCCCGGCCGCCGGCGGCCAGCCCACGCCCGGCCCAGCTCAGCCCCTTGATCGCCAGCCGCCCGCCGAAGCGCAGGCCCTTGAGGATCGCCCCGGGGCCGACCCAGGAGAGGACGGTCAGGCCGATGTAGAGAGCCTGCCCCACCCAGCCCAGGTTCAAGCTCCCGGTGCCGCCGGGCACGCCGCCCCGTTGCCCCCCGGCGCGGTTGCTGCCGAACTCGAAGTTCGCGTAGCCCGCCCAGCGGGTGAGGGTGTCGAGGGCGGACTCGGGCGGCACCGGCGTCGCGCTGGGCGCTCCGCTCGTCGCGTCGCCGCCGGCCTGCCCCTGGGGCGAGCCCCCCTCCCGACCCTGCCGGCTGCCGGTCGGCGAGCCGGCTCCGGTCAGCCCCGGCTGCCCGTTGCGCCGGCGGCTGCCGTCTCCGTCCCGGGTCCCGGTCGGGCTCCCGTCGATGGTGCCGCTGGAGTCGGTGCCGTTCTCCTGCAATCCCGGCGGGGCCGGCGTTCCGGTCGCCGACGGGTCGAGCCCGGGCGCGGTCGAGCCGCCGGTCGAGGTGCCGGTGCCGCTCGGCCCGGTGCCGCTGGCGGTCGACGTGGCCCTGCCGGTGCCCGAGGTTCCCGGGCGCCGCCCCCGGCCGCCCGACACGCCTCCCGGCGCGCCGTTCGGGCCGCCGGTCGGCGATCCGCGCCGGGAGCGGCCGGTGGGGGTGCCGGTCCCGGAAGTGCCGTCGCCGGAGCCGGGCGAGGTCGAGCGCGACGGTTTGTTGCCGGGCGCGGCGGACGGGTTCGCGCCGGTCCCCGGACCGCGCTCGCCGGTGCCGTTGCCCCCGGAGGTCCCCGACCCGGTCCCGTCGGCCGCCGCGGGCCGGGAGGGTGCCGTGGTCGCCGTCCCCCCGCCGCCCGGGCCCGCTCCACGCTGGCCGCTGCCGGGCCCGGTGCCCCGGGTTCCGCTACCGCCGGCTCCGCCCTCCCCGCCCCCTCGGTGCCGGGTTCCCGAGCCACGGCGGCGCCGCGTGCGGTTGCCCGAAGACGTGGCGCCGCTCGTCGTCCGGTCCCCGGTGCGCCCGCCGTCCCCGGCCCCACCCGGTCCCCCTCCCCCATCCCCCGTCTCGAGAGTCACCTCCTGATCCGGCAGCGGCCCGGCGACGATGACGTCCGCCTCCTCATCCTCGAACGTGAACGTGACCACCGGGGTGTCGGGCGTGATCTCCGGCGGCGGAGGGGGCGGAGGCCGGGGAGCGGTCACGTCGTAGCGCGTCACGTTGGTGCCCGCCTGGCGCGCCTCCTCCAGTCGCCGCACGCCCTCGGCACGGGTGACGTACTCCACCTCCCCGTTCAGGATGATGAGGGTGTGGGTGCCGTGGGGATCGACCACGTCCTGCCGCTGCTCCGGTGTGAGCGCCAGGAAGGTGGGCCGGGCCCACTCCGGGATGCCCTCGACCTCGACGCTCTCGAACCGGCCCCGCGTCTTGGTCGTCGTGTCCAGGCCGTCCGGATCGACGTTGCCGACCGGATCGCCGAGGACGAACTGATAGAGGTTGAGGTCGTCGTGGGGCCCGATCGGGTCGGGGGACGCCCAGCGGCACATCCAGGGCGCGTAGTACCGGTGGCCGAAGGAGTAGAGGCCGGTGGCGTCGTCCCGCTCCTTGCCGCTGTAGCGGTACTCCTTGACCTGGACGTCGCGGACCGAATCGCCGGCGATGAACGCGGAGCCGCCGTAGGGGAAGTACTCCTCGTACGACACCACGTCGCCGGCCTGGTCGAGCTCGACGGACGACGAGCCCTGGTGGGTCGTGAGCTGGTATCTCCAGCGGGCCGGCGCGATGTCGTCGGTCTCGCGGGCCAGGTCGTCCCGCGTCCAGCGGTGGAGGAGCGCCACCCGGTCCTCCTCACCGCGGAAGTGGGAGGTCCACCGTTCGAGGATCAGCGCCCCGCCCCGGGTGATCCGTTTGCGCTCGCAGTCGCCGAAGTAGACCTTCTCGACGGTCTCGATCACCCCTCCGCCGTTCTTGCGCGTCGCCACCTTGCGGGCGCGCACACCGTCGGCGCCGTAGGTGTAGACCTCGTCGTCGTCCACGTCGCCGGGACGCTCGACGAGAACCGCCCGGGCCAGGGTCGAGCGCCAGCTCCACTCGATCCGCCGCAGGTGCTCGAGGGCGATCAGGTTGCCGGAGGCGTCGAAGCGGGTCTCGGGCGCCGGCACCGACACGCCGTTGCTGTCGAGCGCCGGGATCGAGCGGTTGGACGACGGCGAGATCCAGAAGTCGGTGGTCCAGCTCCGGCTGGCCCCCACGTGCCGGACACGGCTCAGGTTGCCGGAGGCGTCGTACTCGAAGTGACGCGTGAACGCCTCGACCGCCGCGCCGTTGTCCAGGGTGATGTGGCGGGTCCCCTTGATCGTGCCCGCCAGGGCGGGGATGTAGTCGTGCTGGAGGAGCGCCTGGTGGACCCGGCCACTGGCCCGCGTGAGGCGGTAGTGGGCGTCGTACTCGTAGTCGTGGCGGGGCGAGGCCGCGGACCCGGTGACGATGGCGGTGGGCCCTTCGAGCGCGCCGTCGACGACGCGCACGATATTGCCCACCGGATCGTAGGTGTAGGCCACGTCCTGGAGCGTGCGGGCGGCGCCGGTGGCGATCCGGCGGGAGAGGCGGAAGGTCTCCGGGTCGTAGCGGGACTCGACCACCACCCCGTTGCCCAGCACGAACCGGGAGGTACGGCCGCCGGCGTCGTAGGTCCCCTCGCCGAAGACGGCGGAATCGACCACCTTGCCGTCGGTGGTCGAAACGGTCTGCCCCTCCAGGCCGCCGCCCGGCCGGTAGGAGAAGGTGCGGATCGAGCCGTCCGGCAGGGCAGCGCGGCGCACCCGGCCGAGGGCGTCGTAGCCCGTCTCGGTCACGAACAGCTCCGGGTCGAGCCCGACCGCACCACGCCAGTCGGGCTCGTCGGTCGCGGTGCGGAGGCGCCGTGTCGACGCGAGCGGCTGGCCCGTCGGGTCGTAGCTCCCGACCTCCACCTCCCCCGCCTGGTCGCGCACGCGGACGAGGGAGCCGTTGAGGTTGGCCGCGATCGACGCCGGGTCGGCGGCGCCGTAGCTCCGGTCCTCCACCCGGTGGTCGAGGCCCCCTCCCCGCACGTGGAGCGTCGTCGGCCGGTCGAGCACGTCGTACCCCTGCTCGACCTCGAAGCCCCGCCCATCCCAGACCCGCACGGCGCGGTCCCGGGTGTCGAAGAAGGTCCAGGTCTCGCCGGCGTCCACGCCGGTCGTCCTGAGGGCGCGACCGCGCATGTCCCGCCGGTAGGTGAACGCCGTCAGACCCCGCGGGTCGACGATCTCGGCCGCCTCCCCCAGGATGTCGAGCCGGGTCTCGACGCGGCGGTCGACGGCGGTGGCACCGCCCTGCTGGAGGGTCCCGACCGCCCGCCCCTGAGGATCGAGGTGGGTGGTGCCCGGCGTCCCGGCGTGCCGCTCCGCGTGCTCCAGGGCCTGGCGCTCCGGGTCGTCGGCCGGACGCCCCTGGCGGACGGCCTGGTAGACCGAGCCCGCCACCGTGTCGTTGGCGTCCGCGCGCTGGACGCTCCAGGGTCCGTACACGGTCTCGGTCGTCGTCCCGTTGGGCAGAACCTGGGCGACCTCCCGGCCGAGGGCGTCGAAGTTGACCAGGCTCGCGACACCGAACCGGCGAAGCACGTCGTCCCCCTCGTACTCCCAGGTGGGCGAGAAGTAGGGCTCGTACCGGCGCCGCGGCTGCTGCTTCGCGTCGTAGACGACGTGACCGGAGACCCGCCAGCGCTCCGGTGCCGGGGCGAGCACCGGACGGCCGCCGTCGTCCACGACCACGCCGCCGTCCCCGGCACGCTGGATGGCCGGCCCCGCCTCGACCCACGTCTTGGTCTGGAGCGTGCGACCGAGACCGTCCAGGTACTCCAGCTCGATGTTGATCCTGCCGTCCGGAAGACCGCCGCCCCGGCCGTCGTGCCGCAGCTCCTCCCGCGTCAGGGTGACGGTGACCGGCGGCACGCCGTCGCGCCGCCAGGCGTCGAGGTCGTAGTGGACGAGCTCGAAGGCACCCTGGAGGTAGTGGGCCGGGCGCGCCAGAAGGTCGGCCAGGTCGGGCGGGGTCCGCTCCGCGACCGCCGCCAGCGCCTCGAACCCCCAGGGCTGCGCCCCCACCTGACCGTGAAGGGTGTGCACCACCGCCACCCCCAACGGGTCGTAGCGCGCCTCCGAGACGTTGCCGTTCGGGTCCGTGACGCGGAACGCCCCGAACGTGTGGTAGTCGATCTCCCCTTGCGTCCGGTTGCCCAGGGGGTCGACCTGCGCGGTGATCTCGAGGGCGTAGGCGTCGTACTCGAACGTGGTCCGGTCGCCCCCGGGCCGTTCGAGCCCCCGGCGCTGGAAGAAGGTCTCGGCGCCTCCGAAGAGGTGGGTCTCGTCCTCCTGCCAGAGCAGACCGTCCTGCTCCAGGTAGCCGGCGGCGACGAGGAGAGCGTCGTCCACCCGGCCGTCGTAGACCGCGGCCACCTGGTCGCGGGCGAAGCAGGCCGCTTCTTCGTGATGGACCAGAACGACGGGACCGACCTCCGCGGCCGGGAGCGGTGCGGTCCGGTCGGCGTTCCAGTAGGCGCTGCGGACCCAGGAGAGGAGGCGCGCCGCGACCCCGGGGGGCGGTGTCTCGTGATGGGCGACGGGCGCGGCCAGGGCGTCGGAGACGTCCGTGCCGCGCAGGTCTTCGGGAGTGATCCGTCCCGCGGTGGCAGCCAGGCCGGTGAGCTCGAAGTCGCGTGCCGCCACCGGGACGCCGAGCTCGAAGCGCTCGTCGGTGTCGAGATGGACGAGGTCGGTCTCGTGCACCAGGACCGTGGTCTCCCCCTGGGCGGCGACCTCCCGCGGCGAGCCGGCGCGGCGGGCGTACGCGATCTCCGCCGCGAGACGGGGCAGACCGAAGGCGTCCGTCTCGATCGTCACCGTGTGGGTGACCCGGGGGTCACCTCCGGTCCCTTCGTAGACCGCGGCCAGGCTCTCCTCGGCCAGAACGTCGAACGCAGGCCGCGCGCCGCGCCGCGCCGGCTGGGCGCGGAGCACGCGAAAGCTCGTCTGATGGACCTCGAACGGGTGCTCGGCCCGGGTTCCGTCCTCGCCAACCGCCCACATCTCGGTCCGCACCACCCGCCCCGCCACCGCCCGCTCCGCGTCCTCCACCTCCTCGGCCGTCAGCTCCGCGGCGTCGACCACGTGGGGAGGCAGCCAGGGAAGCTCGGGGTCGGCCCCGTAGGCGCCGGCCGGCGGCGACCGGGTCGCGCCTCCGACGTGCGCCCAGGTCCGCACCAGGGAGGGGGGAGTCGCCGCGACCCCCTCCTCCGGGCCCTCCGCCTCGAGCACGCGGTCGTAGACGTCGACCCGGCCGAAGCCGCGGAACCGGCGCTCGACGCCGTCGAAGAAGCCGTCCCGGTACTCGAGCCGCTGGACGCTCCGGGTGCCGCCGACGGCGTCGACCACTTCGCGCCGGTCGACCACGGGAACGTGCCGCGGCAGCCGGGTGCGCCACGGCTCCCCGGCCCGCCGGTCGCGCAGGTAGTGGGCCGCCGAGGACGCATAGGTGAATCGCGTCTCCTGCCCCATCGAGTCGTCGACCCAGAGCAGGAGGCGGGGCGCCACCGGGCCCGCCAGGGGCAGATAGGACAGGGGGCTCTCGGCCCCCGGCAGCGGGTTCGACCAGACCAGGCAGGGACGGCCGTCCCCCAGGAAATCGAGGACCCCGACCGTCGAGACGCTGTCGAGGAAGGGCATGGCGTCCAGCCGGGGTCCCGGCGCGATCCGGTTGCCCAGCTCGTTGCGCCAGATCGTCACCTCGCCCCGGCCCAGGTAGACCAGGTCGCTCGTGCCGCTCCCGTCCAGGTCGACGAACCGGACGCGGGCCGCGTCGAACTCGTCCTCCGGCGCGAACCGGGGCGAGCCGTCGAGGAGGACCGCCTCGCCGAACCGCCCGTTGCCGAGGGACGGCCAGTACTCGACCCGACCGTTGCCCACCCGCACCAGGTCGACCAGCCCGTCGCCGTTCATGTCGGCGAAGAAGAGGTCGAGCATCGGGTTCTCGGCCACGGTCGGGATCGCGTGCGCCGGCAGCGGCACCTCCACCGGGTCCGCGAACTCCTCGCCCTCCGAGGCGAACCAGGTCAGGCGATCGCCGTTCGGGATCACGATGTCCGGACGGCCGTCCCCGTTCAGGTCAACCCACTGGGCCCGCCGGATCCCCTCGACGTGGGGCAGGGCGTCGAACGGACGGAAGCCGTCCCACCGCCCCGCGTCCCGGTCGTGACTGAACCGACCTGCCGTCCGGCCGGTGAGCTGCGAGAGGTCCTGGTTGCCGTCCCGGTCGACGTCGCCGAACGACCAGGCGCCGGGGCGTGTGGAGGGTCGCTCCAGGACCAGAACCTGCTCTCCGAACCGGCCCTCTCCCTCGTTGGCCTTGTACAACCAGGCGCTCTCGGTCTCCTCGAGCATGCCGGGGAGACCCTCGCCGAACAGATCGACGAACGTGCCGTGGGCACCGGCCAGACCGGCGGGCAGGTTGCGCCGCGTCTCGGCGGGTGCCGCGGCGAACGTCTCGGCGACGGAGGGAGCCGCGTAGGTCATCCGCAGCGGCGGCAGCGCCCGGCTCGTCCGCTCGGCGCCGTCCCCCCGGTGGCCGACGTAGGCGATCTCCTCGAGCGTCGAGCCGGACGCGCTCTCGTCATGGGTCAGGACGAGCGCTCCGACCAGGGTCGGCCCCGGGCCGAGCTCGTCGAAGTCGTGGAAGGACAGAACCCGGCGGCAGAGCCGGTGGGTCCGGACCTCGAACCCGGGCCGGCAGGCCGAGAACGGGTCGAGGCGCGCCGGCCAGGCCCGGTCGGGCAGCGCGTCCGGAAGGTCGGGATCGGAGTGATCACCGTAGTCGAGCACGCTCTGCACGCACCAGCGGACCCCCGGGGGGAGCACCCCGGCGACCACGTCGTCGGTCAGGCTGACCGGCTGGGCGTTGGCGTAGCGGATCCGCTTCAGGTAGCGCTGCGCCCGCGCCGAGCCCCGCCGCTCGTAGGGGACGGAGCGGTCGACGCCGTCGAGGGTCTCGGGCTCGTACTCGAACCAGACCGCGTTGCCCAGGGGGTCGACCTGGACCTCCGGCAGCCAGAGGAACGTCCGTGAGTCGTCGTCGGGGTCGCTGATTCGCGAGCGGCCGTCGGGCCGTGCGCCGAAGACGGTGACGGCGTCCCGCGGGTCCCGGGCCCGGAAGTGCACCCACCCCGTGGTCCGATGAACCCACTTCTCGACGCGGATCTGCGGCCCGCCGACGCGGCTGCGCAAGAACGCCACCGACCAGTCGCCGGCGGTGAAGCCCCGGGGCCTCCATGCGTCTCCGTCCAGCTCGAGCCAGGGCACAAGCTCGTCGCCGCTCAACTGGTAGCCGTCGGAGCCGTCCCAGCGCGGCACGTGCTCCCGGCTGTCGAGGCCGATGGTGGGAAGGCCGGTCAGGGCCCAACCGACGCCGAAGGGTGAGCTCTCTCCCGAGGAAGAGTAGACGAGGGAGAAGGCGGGGCCGAAGCCGTTTCGGCCGGGCGGCAGTGGCACGGGGACCCGCAACGTCGCCCGGCCCGTGACGCGATCTACGTCACAGTCGTAGCCCAGCGACAGCTCATTGACGGTGCGACCACCGAACTCTGCCATGCCCTCCTCGTTTTGAGATTAATATTATAACATTTGCGCAAAGTTGCATCCCAGGCCGCGCAGGCTAGCAAGCCTCCGAGACCCTCTCCTCCGCCTCCCGGTCGAGGTCGTCCAGGGCCCGGCGCACACGGTCGGCCCAGCGGTCCACCTCCTCCAGGTCGGCGGTCCAGAGGTCCGGGGGCAGGCGGATCGGATCACCGAGCAGGAAGACCACCCGGCTGAAGAGCTTCGGCACCTCGAACCGGTCCCAGCGCTCCCCGTTGACCGTGCTCCGCCGGGCGGCGAAGGTCACCGGCAGGATCTCCATCCCCAGCTCCGAGGCCAGGCGGACCACGCCCCGCTTGACCAGGTGGTAGGGACCGAGCGGCCCGTCCACCGCGATGCCGCAGACGGAACACCCGACCAGGCTCCGACGCATCAGCTCCAGGGACTCCTCCCGCCCCCGGTCGACGAGCTGGACCGGCACGTAGCCGAAGTGTCGGCAGATTCGGGCGATGACGCCGCCGCGGAACGAGAGGCTGGTGAAGACCACCGCCCGCCGACCCCGGAGCAGGGCGAACAGTGGCGAGTACTTGCCGTGCCAGAAGACGGCGAGGACCGGCCGGCCGGCGGCGATCCGGTCATCCAGCCGTTCGAGGCCGTGGACCTCCTTCCTCCAGGAGAGGAGCTGGAGGCGCAGGCCCAGGGACCAGGCCCAGCCCATGAGCCGGGAGAGAAGGCGCTCTTTGATCGTCGCGCGCCGGGCTCGGGCGCCGTTCGGGGTCGGGTCCGGGGCCGGGCCGCTCAGTCCGCCTCCACGGTCGATTTCCCCTCGGGGTTCTCGCCCGGGTGCATCATGCTCTCCCCCACCGCCGAGGCGATGTTGCGCAGGATGCGCCACTCCTCGCCCACCCGGCGCCGCGCCTTGGCCCAGGCGCTCTGCTCGATCGCCTTGCCGTCGAGCCAGCCGACACGGCGGAGCCGCCCGGCCCGCACCATGGAGTAGAGGTCGAGGGCCTTCCTCGCCGTGCTCTCGAGCGAGAAGCGCCCGGCCGTGGCCGCCACCGCGTCGGCGACGCGCGCCCGCGCGGCCGGGTCGAGGTCGGCCACCCAGGCAAGGGCGAGGGCGAGCTCTTCTTCGTCCTGACTCCGAACCAGCCGGCCGTTCTCCCGGTCGCGCACCACCTCCCGCACCCCGGGGGCGTCGACGGCGACCACCGGCACGCCGGCCGCCATCGCCTCGGTCAGCACCATGCCCTGGGTCTCGGTGCACGAGGCGAAGGCGAAGATGTCCATGGCGTGGTATGCGTCCACGAGACGGGAGCCGGACAGGGTGCCGGTCAGGTGGAGGCGGTCGGCCACGCCCCGCTCCTCGAGCCGCGCGCGAACCCCCTCGGCGGACGGGCCGCTGCCCACGACCACGAACCGGGCCTCCGGCCGCTCCGCCAGGAAGCGACCGACGGCGCGGACGAGCAGATCCAGGTTCTTCTCCGCCGCCAGGCGCCCCACGTGGCCGACCACCAGCGCCTCCGGCGCGATCCCCTCGGCGGCGCGGAACGCCGCGCCGTCGCCGTCCGCGAAGCGCTCCACCTCGACGCCGGTCGGGATGACCACGGTCGGCGAGGTGACCCCCCGCTCGGCGATCAGGTCCTGGATGCTCTCGCTCGGCGCGATCACCGCGTCGCACAGGTTGCAGTAGCCGACCACCAGGTCGATGACGAAGCGCTTCATCGCCGGCGAATCACCGGGCACGTAGTGGGTATAGCGCTCGTAGAGGGTGTGGTGGGTGAAGACCACCGGCAGGTTCCGCGAGGAGGCGACGCGGAGCGCCGTGTCACCGAGGAGGAACGGGTGGTGGGAGTGGACGACCTCCGCCTCGAAGCGGTCGATCGCCGCCGACACCCGCCCCGGCACCGGCATCGGCACCGAGAAGTCGCTGCCGTTGAAGCGCACGATGGCCGGCATGCGCACCACGTCCGCCTCCACCTCCGGCATGCCCTCGAACTCCGGTGCCACGATCAGCACCCGGTGCCCGAGCCTGCGATAGATGCGGGCGAAGCTCTCGACACTCCGCGCCACGCCCCCGACGTGAGGCAAGTAGGTGTTGGTCATCTGGACGATGTTCACGGCACGCCCACCGGTTCGGTGGGTGGTGGGGGCGCCTCGACCGGACCCGACCGCCGGACGGTCACCCGGCCGTCGCCGGGAGCCGCGCTCCGCTCCTCTGCGCTCGGCAGCCGGACCGCGACCGGCGGCGCCGGACCGCGCCACTCCCCCTCCCAGGTGACCTCCACCTCCTCGCCCCGCGGCACGAAGCGGACACGGACCGGGCCCCAGGGGGTCGGCGCCGGGCCGAAGGCCACCTCCCCGGCCTCGAGCCACTCGGGCGCCAGGCCGGAGCCGAGCACCAGCTCCTCCCCCTCCTCGCGCACCAGGCTGTTGCGGATCACCAGCAGCCACTCGGCCGCCGCCCACACGTGGTGGCCGTCGCCCATGCAACCGCCGCCGGTGCGTGGGTGGATCGCCTCCGGCCACTGGCCGGTGGGCGAGGCGAGGCGCGCCACCGCGCGCACCAGGTCGAGGGCCCGCGGATCGCCGGCCCGGATCAGCACCTGGGCGAGGTGGAGGGTCAGGTACGGGTTGATCCCCGAATGGATCACGTCCTGGAAGAAGCCGCCGCCGAACAGACAGCGGCTCATCAGGTGCTCGGCGGTGCCGAGGAGGCGGGGATCGCGCGCCGGCCAGAGGGTGAGGGGGTAGGAGACCGCAAGCGACCCGATCGCCCCGGCGTCCAGGCGCCGGTAGGGGGAGGCAGGCACCGCCGGCTTGCCGAGGCGCTCCGAGACCTGCGCGACGCTCCGCTCGACCGCCGCCATCAGGTCGTCGGCCTCGGCGCGGAACCGCCGGGCCTCCTCGCCCCGGTCCATCCGCTCGAGCAGCACAGCCGCCGAGCGCAGCCCCGCCACGCCCCAGAAGTCATCCCAGTAGTAGTAGTCGTTCGGCCCCAGGTGCTCGGCCGAGAAGCCGGGCGGCAGGAGCCCCGCGTGGGGGGAGTCACCGTTCGAGGAGACCCGCATGCCGACGATCCACCGGGCGCCGGCCTCGACCGGGTGGTACCAGCCTTCGGGGAGCGTTCGTCCCGAGAGGGTCGAGTAGCGCTCGAGGATCCAGAGCGCCTCGCCGTTCGAGTCCCACTCCCCCTCTTGGGAGAGGAAGAAGCCCTTGCGCGTCTGGCGCGCCGGGAACCCGGCGATGGCTCGCTCCACCCGGTCGAAGAAGCCGGCGCAGACCAGGGCGTGGAGGATGAACGAGGCGTCCCGGAACCAGAACCGCTTGTAGGTGTACGGCCCCGGGTAGACCTCCCCGGGGGAGTGGAGGACCACGCTCCGGATCGCCGCGTCGTAGAGGAAGCGGGTCGGCTGATGGGCGGTCTCGAGCCGGCAGTGGCCGTCGAGCGCTTGCATCCAGCTCTCGCACGCTCCCTGGCGGGCGGCGCGCCGGAACGGCTTGAAGCGCCGGAGCTCCGCGCGGGCGAGGAGCGGCATCGCCACGTGGAGGGTGCGTGGCGTGCCGGGCTCCAACCGGAAGAGGGCCGCCGCCGTCGCCATGCCGACGCCGCACTCCACCTCTTCCCGCTCACCCGGCTCGGGCAGCCGCACGTGGACGTCGCCCTCCCGGTAGGTCGAGAAGCGGTGGCGCTCTACCGGCTCGTCGAAGCGCACGTTCCGCTTCCTGTCCACGGTCCAGCCGGAGCGGTCCTCGTCCAGGCTGAGCCGGTGGACGAAGCTCACACCCTCCGGGTTGTAGGGACGAAGCGCCACCACCAGCCAGGCCGGAGAGTCCGCGGTCGCGGTGTGGACGATCGACAGCTCGGCCTGGCCGTCGTGGTCGACGGCGTCGACCCGGCTCGTGAGCGCCA
>Ga0210123_1000017_pt1 | contig 90842 bp, 82 predicted proteins | sample Muzzi_PWB_D2_FD_185535 | JGI IMG/M metagenome (GOLD analysis project Ga0210123, IMG submission 185535) | Wetland microbial communities from San Francisco Bay, California, USA, that impact long-term carbon sequestration - Muzzi_PWB_D2 (SPAdes) | ecosystem: Environmental > Aquatic > Marine >... | reverse complement strand
TCCCCTGCACGCTCCCCCGCCAGCCACTGTGCACCGCGGCGATGACCTTTTTCACCGGATCAAAGAGCAATACCGCCTGGCAATCGGCCTGCTGAATCATCAGGCCGACATCCGGACGATCGGTAATGAGGGCGTCAAAACCGTCCACCTCCCTGTCCGTAGCCAGAGGCTCCGTCAAACAGTAGATGCCGGTGCCATGCACCTGTTTTGCCAGAAGCATGTGGGGGACCGCCAGCATCTTCCTGACCCGTGCCCGGTTTTCCTGCACTGCCTCCTCCCAGTCACCGAGGCGGTCCCCGACATTAAGCGATGCGTAATGCCCACTGCTCACCCCGCCATGACGATTAAACATGGCATACCGGCAATTTGTCTCGCCGGATGCGGTAAACTCTCCGAAACGGGGATCCGGCACCAAGTGTCTGGTCATATGTCATAACCTTAAAATCTGCGATGGTTAAGTGGATAAGCACAGACTTCGAAAAACTTCAGAAGGTGAAGATTTCTATGCCCTTTGGGTAGCTTTTACGACGCCATCAAGATGGTGCTGCAAAGCATCCACCTGACAACCCCCTTCAAAGTAAAGCAGCCACAGCCTGGCGGCAATAAAAAAAGGGCCATGTTCACATGAAGTGAACATGGCCCTTCTGTCCGGCTGTCCGGCAGGATAAGATTCTGTGCTTAGAACCACGCCTCAAAGGTGAGATAGACCTGGTCGGCGCTTTCCACCGGGTCTTGATTGAACCCCTGCAATATTGCCAGATCATTTGCATCGTTCAAATCATATGGATGAACATTCCAGTCTCCCGATCCGGAATAATCATACTCATAATGCTGGTATCCGAGCCGCACAAATGTTTCGGCATATTTCGACAGGGCGTCGCCGGTCGGCAGATCCCAGATAGTATACAGCTCATACACCTGGCCTCTTGTGGCAAGCTTGGAGCGGTATATATCATCATGTCCCGGAGACATTGCCAACCAGTACTGCGAACCGTAGTTAAACTCGGCGCCGAATTTCAAACCTGCGTTATCGAGGTCATAACGAACACCCAGGTATGCTGCATAGCCGTTTTTGCTATCGGTATTTGCCGCTGTAAAAGTTGGGCTGGTCGGATCGAATTTATTGAACATGCCGTGCGAATCGGGATGAGTCTGCGACCATCCACCGGCGACGAAATAATTCAAATCGGCAATCTTGTCTTCATACACGGCTGATGTATGCCATATGTTGCCGACATTGGTTCTGGTGCCAAAGCCATTTGGCGGTGGGTTTTGGGCACCAAAATCGACGAAGGGATCCTGGAAATTGGGAAAATTGAAAAGATTGAAGGCCACAAAGCTTTGGATATAGGCGAAGCGATCATCTTTTCTCATAATATCCCAGCTGAGGCCGGCGAAATCGGTATCCTCTACGTCCGGATCCTTGTTAAGCCCGTTCGAAGTGGTGGTCTGTCCATCCTGCAGCCCGGCCTCGAAGCCTCGACCATAGCAAAAACGGATCCGGCTGTCGCCAAGTGGCTCCACACCCCAGTTCCAGGCATAGCCGACCGAGATTCCGTCAAAGGGCCAGTCCATAAAAGCCATCGGCGTTGCCAGCCGTTCATCACTGTTCATTCTGATCTCGGCGGGCGGGCCATCGGTGGTTGGTCTGCGGCCGATGGAGAACCACATGGGCAGGCCGGCAATATTGTTCCAGTTGACATAGGCGCGGTCGACATACAGGGCACTGTCGCCGGTGGGTGATCTGGTGACATTACCATCAAAAAGCGGGAACATCTTGCCGCTGTTATCGGTAAAGGCAGACTGGTTGCCCCAGGTCTTGTACATGGCCAGACGGCCTTTAAAATCGACATTTTCCGTGACACCGACCCGCATATTCAGACGGAAGCGGTTGGTCCAGAGCGTGTCGTTGTCAAGACTTCGGCCAAAGACCGTATCGGCATTGTACCAATCTACCCGACTACGGAAATCTCCGCTCAGTTTGAAACGGGAGGCCAGATCCCATGCCTCGGACCGATCGTCCATGTCCTCCACATCGCTGCCGAGATCTTCGACATTTTGGGCCAGCGCCTCGTTCCGCTTCTCCTGGGCGGCCATTGCTCCGCGCAGTTCATTGAGCTGCCGACTCAGTTCGTTGATTTTCTTTTCCAGTGCAGCCACATCTGTTGCGCCGCTGGCCATAGACAGCGTCGGCAACGCCAACATTCCGGCCAATGCCATGACTGAAATTTTCTTCACCATTGTTTTTCCTCCCACTGTAGTTGTTTCCACCCTCTGACTCTTTTTGGACCGCTGATTTACGGTGAGCACAATTAAGTATGATAGCATTTAATTTAATAGATAATTAACTGAATACTACAATCAAGCGTCCACTGTCAAGGCCGATTAGCAAAAAACTGCCCCCGGGTACAAAATATTGTATCCAGGTTCTCTCTTTTCCTGTAACTATTCATCAGCACTCCATCTGGCCCCGGTCAGGCTGTCCGGCATACCTGTTGTCTGAATGGCAGTGTGCGAGTATATTTTGGACAGACATTTGACAAGAGCCAGAAGGACAAAACCAAGATTCCCCCTGACTGGGCCATCCCTATGAACCTTCCCCTTATCATGGCCGCCTTCGGCACAACCTCAAAGGCAGTTGCCACCTATACCCGGATCGACCAATGTATCCGGGACCATTATCCCCATGTGGAGTGTATCTGGGCATATTCTTCAAGAACAATCGCCAAAGAGACACACCGGCAACAGGCGGCAGCAGTGATGCATCCGGAACAGGTCCTTCAACAGCTGACCGCACGCGGACTGACGAAAGCCGTTGTCCAGTCTCTTCATCTCTTTGCTGGCACCGAATTCCACAATCTCGTGCAGCTTGCCCGAAACTCCCAGGTTGAATGTGCCATCGGCAAACCAATCCTGACCGGTCCGGAAGACTATGATGAGGTAGGGGAGATGCTGCGGCCGATCATTACCAACCGAACGGAAAAGGCCATTGCCGTCATCGGCCACGGCACGGCGCATCCGTGCTGGACTGCTTATTACACTCTGGAGAAAATTCTTCGGAAGAAATTCGGCGGGAGAATCTTCGTCGGGGTCGTGGAAAAATATCCCGACACGACAAAGCTGATCGACGAGATCGCCGATCGTGGATTTAAAGAGGTGTGTCTCATCCCATTTTTCCTCGTTGCCGGGATGCACTACAGGCGGGATATCGTCGGGGACAGCCCCTCCTCCTGGCTGTCCCGGCTGCAAAGCAAAAAGATTGCGGTGGAGACCATTGATCATGGCCTGGGCATGTACCCCGGTTTTGAAAAAATAATTCTGCGGCACATAACCGAGGCCCGGCAATCATTTGCTTAGCGGATCATTGCTCCTCTTCGCCTTCAGGCGGGGAAGCATCGGGGCAGAACACCTTTCGGTACTGTTCGACACGGAAGGTGCCAGTAGTATAGGAACTGTCCTCATTTTTACGTCTTTTATACAGGGCAGTGCTGCCTATCGCCCGGTTGGCGGCGTTGGACGGGGAGGTGAGGGACACCGTACTTATCACTCTCCCGGCATAGGGAAACTGGTGTTCCCGCGGGACCTCGCTCCGCTGGCAGCGCAGCTTCAGGTCATATCCCTTCAGATATCTGCGGAGCAGAAATTCCGGCCCGTTTTTGGTGTTGCCCCCCATAAGAAGCAGGGTATCGATGGTTGGATGCAGCCGGAGCTGGCCGAGAAGATCGCGAAATTTTATCTCCTGCATGCCGAGGTCCGAGGCATCGAGCCGCTCCCGCCTGCAGGACTCGACAATATCGCAGATGCCGAGTTTTTCCCGGATCAGGAAGTCCTGCCGCTGCTGTACCGCCTCGGGAGAATTGTCATAGCGGAGCCCGAGATGAAAGATCTCATCCAGGACCGGCCAGAGCATGCCGTCGCAACTCCCATAACAGAAATCGACATCCCGCTCCCTGAGCCTGCGTTGACTGAACCTTGGCGGAGGGAGGGTGCCGATGATGAGCCTTGTCGTCCCCTCGGGGATAAAGATTTTATAGGGATGGATATGGACAAAAATAGCAGTTTTCTATTCAATATGGCGCCAAGGGCAGCAACCGGTTACTCCTTGTTACCGGAAAACTGCCCGGCAAGGTTATTGTCGACAACATAGATACAGATTTCTTTCGCTCCCTGCCGGGAATAGCGATATTTATGCTGCAGGTTTTCGATCATGAAGGTGACGTCATCCTGAATTTTCTTGTCGTAGGTCTTGAAGTCCTCCTGCCCATAGTCCTTCACCGCCCTCCGGAAGTTTTCGTTTTTCAGGAAGGGCTCCAGGACCTTTTCCTTGAGATTATAGGTGCATCTTTCATAGAGATGCAGATAGAGTGACGTATCGGTTATCTGCAAACCGTCACGCAGCATCTCCTGCGGCAGGGCGCTGGTGGTATATGCCTTCTGCACACTGTTTCTAAAAGCGACACTGTTTTCCGGTTCCACCTGCAACCGGATCTCCATCCGATGGAAAAAGCCCTCGGTAATTTCCAGTTTCTCGCCGGTGAATTGACAGGTTTCGACCGAGCCGATTTCGAAATTGACGGCAAAGATATAATTGATAATGTCCCGGGATATCTGTTCTTCATTGTAATAATACAGCGATTCCTTCACCTCCTGCAGCACGGTGTAGTTATACATGCGCAACAGCGAGTCGAGAAAACCCATAGGCAGAATATCGCGGTCATTTTTACAGAATTTCCGGAAGAATTTGCCTAGCATCGACATGTCAATCAGCTTGTCGCTTCTGGCATAGGTGGAATAGAACTCATTGAAGAGCTTGATGGAATCACGCCCGGACAGTCCTTTCCAGCCGTCCTTTTCCGACTCGGCAACAATTTTATGTCTTCTCTTGGCGGTAAAATTGGCCACATCCTCCTCCGTCAGCCACTCGGGAATATAGCCGGTAAAAATCTCCATCTTGAGTAGTTGCAGATTGGTATCGCAGTACATCTCATATTTCTCCGGATGGCCGATCCACTCCTCCATTGCCTCCGATTTGGTCCTCAGCCTGGTGGCGATGATCACCCGGGCAAAATTGTGCAGTACCCTGGGCAGAAAACCTTCATCAATGTGCTTGCCGAAATTCTCTCGATAGATGTCCACTTCCGTCTGCAGATCGAGGACATAGGGAATATTGATATATTCAACCCGGTCGGAAAAGGCCCGCAGATCGTCGAGCAGTTTTTTATCTTCCGGATTCATCAGGGCAAAGAGCAGGGAATTGACCTTCTCCTCGATATCCTCAACCTTATGGACCCCGTCACTGATGATATTGTGCAGCTCCATCAACCGTTCGGTGTTATGCTGTTTGATATCCATCAGGGCATAGATGCCATTATTGGTTTTGGCATAGCGGGAATAGAGATAACTGACCCGGTTGCCGCCCGACAGCATGGAATCAAGGCTTCTCTGGATCACATCGTTATGCATGATGGTTTCCCGGAGGGGTTTATCTCCGGGGTTGAAAACCGAAACACCTTCCCCCAGTCGCCGGTTGAATACATAGGGTCGGGCATAAACGCATTCCATCACCTGCATGGGATCCCGGAATTTCTTCAACAACTCCTGGTAAAGAGAGACACAGATGGTGCAGGGTTCCTCATGGAAGACCCACTCGAATTTCTTTTCGGTAAACAGCTGCCATTTGAACTCATCGTTTTCGAACAGGTCATCAAAGAACTTGCGCCGTACCTCCTTGGGGATAAGCAGGAGCGGGTTATCATGGCTTGGGCAGGGAACATCAAAATACCCGCCCAGATCGTTATCGACCTGACAGGCACATTTCATTTCCGAAGCCAGATCCTTTTTGCCCTCATTTTCCAGTACCCAGGCCAGCTTGTCGGTAAGCGTATTCAGGCTGTGCACCCCACCCACCAGATGATCGTGCTTCAGCCGCCAGACCACCTCGTATCTTGTGCCCTCCGGCGAATTGGCATATTGCTCAAATGTCCGGAGCAGGTTATTCAGGAAGGTGGATTTCCCGCTGCCATGGGGGCCATCAAAGATATATATTTTATTCTGCTTTGCCCCCACCTTGAAACTGTCAACGTGCCGCATCAGCCGGTTGGCAAAGAGCCGATCGGCAAAAAAAGGTCTGTCGGAACCTTCGACAAAGAGCCGGCTGCTGTCATATTTCAGAAAACGGATCGATTCGGGATCGGAATCGTATTCATCAATCCCATCATCGACCAGGTTGTCCACCATATCGGAATAGAGCTGGTACACATTACGAATAATCCGGTGCGGGTTCTTGATCACCTCCTGCAGGAAATCCCTATATGAGAGAATAGGGGACTGGCGCAGTTGTTCCTTGTTTTGATCAAGATTATCCAACGCCTTGGTTAAATCGCGCATGCACTCACCTTTTCCGCTGTTATTCAATTGCTACCCGCGTCATCTTTCTGTCTTTCATAGTGTACCTGTAGCGCTTCCAGGTAATTCTGCCGTCGGGCCCCTCCGTCTGTGGCGGATGGGACTGCCCCGTCTCTATTTTTACCGGTTCCGCTTCATGGGTATACAGACACACCTTGGCGCCCCAGAGGAATTCCATCCCCAGGAGCGCTCCCTCAATGTAATCGCGGTACAAAGGCTTCCCTTCGAAAACATGATTGAGGACGAGAGTATTGGCTTCATCCACACTGATGGTTACTGCCGGAGGATGGTACAGAGAATCAGCGATCATCTGTTTATAATGTTTGGCCTTTTTTGATTTTACATAATATTCCCAGGTCATACGCTCTTTGTTCAGCCGTCTATCGACGACAAAGAGTTTATGCAAATCAACAAAATCCTGATCGATGAAGGTGTTGATAAACATCGCATCACAAAAATTTTCCCGAACGGAAAAGATAAAATTCCTGCCTTGCCCGGTTGCGGAGTCATAATTTTTCCGTAGATAATCGTCCGATAACCTCTGGTAATCATATGTCAATTTACCTTTATCGGCCTGGGATTCAAGATAATAGAATAGCCGCATCCCGAGGGCATAGGGATTTAAACCGACGCGGGGCATAGACGTCACTTTGGCATTGATCACTGCAAAATCCACCTCATGGCCACTGATCCGATCATCTTTTAAAAAGAGATTCTCATGCCAGTAGCTCGCCCAGCCTTCATTGAGAATCTTTGTCCTGATCTGCGGCTGGAAATAGAGCGAGGTGGTTCGGACCACCTCGATAACCATCAGCATCCATTTATTTTCTTCCCGGTTAAGAAACTCGGAATGTTCCATGAGAAACTGGAGCAGATCCAGCTTATTGGCCTTCTCGCTTTCCTTGGCAGCCTTACTGTACAGCGACTCAAACTCGGCGTGCTTGGCTTTCACCGTCTCCAGGAAACGCGATTCCCCATCTTCGGGAAAATCTCGCATCGACTTGTTATACCGTTCGATTTCAGCTACATAGCCGGCGATGGTCCTATCTTCTTTTAGTTGCAGGAAGATATCAAAATAGTAATCGAGTTTGGACAGTTTTTTCTTCTCCATAGAATAGGAGGAGAGCAGGTCAAAATAGCCGACCAGATTGTCTATCGCCCGGGAGAATTCAATAATATAGTCGACCCATCGGCCTTTCTCCGACCGAAGCTTGGCGAGCAGCCGCTTATCGGCCAGGGCCTTGCCGGCAAAATCGTAGTCCCAGGTATGTCGGAAATAGAGATTGTTCTGAAAGAAGTCGATGTGACCGAGGACATGATAGAAGATCATCACGTTCAGCCAGTCGGGATTGTTGTCGTTATAGTAGGAAATCGGCGGCCGGGTATTAATGACCGTTTCGTATGGGTTGTTGGGGTAAAGTTCATACTGGCCCTGCTCCTTCAACACCTCCACATCCTGAACCCAGTAGTCATACAGGGTTGGAATCATGTTCTTTGGCGACAGCTGCAGAAAGTCACGGTTGGTAACGATGTACTCAAGACTCTCATCCTGAAACCTGAGTCCCGCATCCCGGGCCCGTTCCTTGCACCCCTCCATGATTTTTTTAGCATGCTGACTAATCAGTTCCATATAACCTCACGATGAGAACAAATACTGCCGCTCTTCTCCTTACTTCACCTTTTGCGTCTATGGGCTCGACAATTAAATATTATGCGCTTCTGATGGTTAGGAAATTAATTCTCTGATACCTTTGATGAGCCTGGTTTCATTGGTCTCCTGGGAAATCACATCCATGCGCAACAACTCTTTTTTTTCTTCGAGCAAACCCGATTTGCGGATATATTTTTCTACCTCGGTCTGTCCGGAGATACCGTAGCCGTTTTCGGCGATGGTAATCCCCACACGACTTGCGTAGGTCAACATCTTCTCCAGTTCAGGCAAGGCCTTATCCCCTTTGGTATCCCAGTCATCCCCATCGGTGCCATGAAAAACATAGATATTATTATCCCGTTCCAGCGAGCCTTCCTCGACAATCTTATTGACCAGGGCGTAGGCACTGGCGACCTGCGTGCCCCCCGCTACGGTGGAATTGTAGTAGGTCTGGAAATCCTTTACCTCTTTCGCTTCGGTATCGTGGAGGACGAAGCGGGTCTCCACCTGATTCTTATACTGATAGATGAGCCAGGAATAGATCAGAACATGCTGATTGACCACCAGTTCCGTGGGCTTGCCACCCATAGAGCCGGAATAATCGCGGACGAAAAAGACCACCGCCTGGGATTCATAGTCTTTTTCCTTGGAAAGGATCCGGTAGACCCTGTCCCGGGGCGATATGAGCAGCTTCCGGCTGTCGATCTGCCCCTGTACCTGTACCCTGCCGAGGGCGATATTAGTCTGAATAATCCGTCTCAGCGTTGATTTCTTATCCAGAATCTGGCCAAAACCCCTGTTCTTATCGGTTAAATCATAGGTATACTTGGTCAGCGATTTCTTCTTGCCCTTATCTTTCAGGTTGGGCAGCTCAAACTGTTCGGTGAGGATACGGCCCAGGTCATAGGCGTTTGATTCCACATCATGGGCACCACCTTCGCCCTGCCCGGCACCACCCTGTCCGCCCTGTTCCGGTCGTACCGGCTCTTCGCCGATAACTTCGCCCTCTTCTCCTTCCCCGGAACCACCTTCCCCGGAACCACCGTCGCCGCCTCCCCCTTCGCCTTCTTCATTGAAGCGGATTTTATCATGCAGCAGTTTTTCCTCCACCGTCGTCGGCACAATGACCACCTTGTCATCGCCGTTCTGGCTCGGTTTAACCATCTTGCCGACCCTGATTTTCCGGGGAAAACCGTCTTTTTCCCGCTGTTTATCCTTTTCCAGCAGATAGTCAAGCGACTGCACCGTGGTCAGCGTCGTCAGCTTGGGTGGCGAAGCATCATGGAGCATCTCCAGATCCCTGTAGCTGTAGATATCCCGTACTCCCGGCTCGGGGGGGGCATTGCTGTGCCCGCTGTCCAGCTCAAGCAAGTCCAGCTCATAGCGGATCTTGCGGTCCTGTTCCGGGGTCAGCCCCTTTTCTTTCAGGCTTTGATAGAGGGTCTGGAGTTTTCCTTTCATCTGACCTACCACTCAATTTTGAGTATTACCGGCTTGTCCCTAATTTTCATCAACCTGAGTACAGAAGTATTCAATGGTTTTCTGGGCACAGGTGGTACAATAGCCGAGCTTATTGAGCATCGTTTCGATCATCCGGTCATAGAGCTTCTGATTCTCTTCGTTGGTTCGATTGGCCAGGGCCCCGATCAGGCTGCCGGAGCCGGCGATATCCGATTTAAGGCGCACATCGGTGACCGCCTTGACCAACTCCAGGTTGTCCATGAAATCGTAATCCGGCCGAACGGAGATTTTCTGGCCATAGATCTTGCGGATCGAGGTCCTGAAGGAATCCTTCTGTTCCTTGGTTTTCAGCCCAAGCCCGTCTTCGACCGAATTGATATACCTTTCGTCGATTTTCAGGGCCTGCAACTCGCCGGTCTGGGGATTCTTGTATTTCCACATCTTGTCCGCCCCAAGATTTTCCGCGTCGATGCCGATGATCATATTGACATAGTTCATCACATCTTTTCTGATAGCCAGGGGCTCGTCCATATAGGCGTTGAACATCTCGGTCATTACCCGCTCCCGGTACAACCCCTTGGCAATCTTCAGGTCATCGAGGAATTTCGCCCGGTCTTTGGCCTCGGAGACATAGTCGAGGATCGCCCGTTCGATGGCATGAAAGACATCGTAGGCAAACATGCACTTGCCCTCGTTGGTCTCGGAACTCTCCAGCATCAACTGGATTGACCGGCCGAGGTTTCTCTGGCCCAGGCCTTTCTGGCCGAACCGCTTGGTAATGTCGTGTTCCTGGCTGAGGGTGTCGATGACCTCGGACAGGGTTTTCAGGCTTTTTTCTCCCGCCACCTCTCCGGCGGCAAGCTTCATGGTCTCAATGGGAGTGAGCTTTTCCGATCGCGGCAGGCGGGTGAGCACAACGCCCACCGATGCGGCGTAATTCAGGTTGGGATCCTGATGCATGGAATCCCCGGTCAGCGTCGTCTTGGACTCATTGCCGATGGCATAGGTGGTGAGCGATTTCTGCAGGCCATAGTTGGTGTTGTGGGAAACGTAACAGATCCGGCACCGGTCAACGATAGGCGCCTCTTCTTTTTCCGCCAGGAAACGGTTGAATTCAGAGTTATTGCTGGTAGCGATGATCAGGGTATCGATCGGCCATTTGTAACCGTCAATTTCAATACACCGGTTTTGGATGATGCCCAGATAGACCTGAACCAGATCCTTCTTGTTTTTATAAATCTCATCGCTGAAGTGGATCCCCCCGCCTGCTACTCTGGCCAGGGCACCCCGTCGAAGATCAAAACGATAGGGATTATTGGTGTCGGTGATATGCAGGAGCCGCTGGATGGATTCCTCGCCCAGCAGGTCCACCGCCGAGGAGGTGATCTTGTCCTTGGCCGGATATTTGCCGGTTACCGTCCCAAGGCTCTCGATCAGGGGAACGGGGACGATCTCGATGAAGTCGAGCATATCATCGAGATTGCCATTGGTAAACTCACGGATATTATTCCAGATATACGCGGAGTCCGCTCCCAGGGGCCGGTAATTTTCATACCAGGTTTCCAGCATCGTGTCTGAAACCCGATATCTCCTGGACAGATACTTCTCCGTTTCTGAGGTGGTCTCATACAGGTTCATCGCCAGAACCATCGGATCCTCATAGGTCTGGGATTCAATGGTGGTGATGTTGCCGTAGGAGCCGAGCTTATCAAGCCCGACAAAGCGAAAGGTATATTTGTTGTTTTTTGGGACGGACAGGAATTCCCTATACATCTTACAGAGATACTCGACGAGAAAGGTCTTCCCATTGCCGGGTTCCCCGACCAGCACAAAGGCCATCTCCTTGGACGAACCGCCCTGGGACGCGTCTTTTACGAAGGAGACAAAGGAATTAATTTCATCATACATGCCGATGATATGCTTCTTCCCTTCTCTGAAGATCCTGAAGTCAAAGGTACTTTTTCCATTGACCACTACCTTGTCGATATCTCCCTCAAGCACCATCCGGGAGACGCCCTGGAAGGCATTTTCAAAGACTCGATCGCCCTTCTTCACCGAGGTTAAATGGGTATGGAGTGAATTCTTCCTTTGGTCTGCCATCGTGCCCCTCCCGACAGTTTAAGATAGACTGATACGTTGAGTTGTTATTCTATTATTGGCACAGATAGCAATTATTTCAAGGAATACCCGCAAATAATTCTCATCTGCAAAAGCTAAGAATTCTTCCTGCATGATTAAATTTTCATGGCCCGGTTCGTCGTTCAATTTTTTTTGAATGGTTCAACTATTTTGTTGACGTCAGCCGCTCCACCTGCCAGAATGAATGAGTGCATATTCACAAAACCGCCTGGAAAGCGAATGGCCCCAGAAACTACCATGACCGAAAAAGAATGTCTTTTTGAAAACCTGCAACGGCTGGCCGATGCGGTTGTCTCCCTGCTCGGCAAAAACTGTGAGGCATGTGTCCATGACGTGACCGCCCTGCAGAAGTCGCTGGTCTATATAAAAGGAGACGTGACCCACCGAAAACCCGGGGCGCCGGCCACCGATCTCCTGGTTAAACTACTCAAACAAAACCCAGGCCAGCCTGAGGACAGGCATAACTATAAGACAACAACCGCCGATGGCCGCTCCCTTAAATCGACAACTACCTTTATCAGGGATAAAAACGGCAGGCCCCTGGCTGCCTTCTGCATCAATTTCGACACCACCGATTTTTACAATGCCAGCCAGGCCCTGCTGCCGTTTATCAATCTTCAGGAAAACGGACCACAGGTGAGCGCTGAAACCTTTGCCCAATCACCGGGGGAAACCGTCGAGGCATTGTTTCTTCAAGCGGTGGAAGAAATCGGCAAACATCCGGCAACCATGAATGTCAATGAGAAGACCGAACTGGTCCACCGGCTTGAGGACAATGGCACCTTCCTTCTGAAAGGAACAGTGGAAAAGGTCGCCCAGATGATGGGAGTCAGCAAGTTCACCGTCTATAATTACCTGAAAAAAGTGCGTCTGAATAACTCAAGGAACCAAAGAGAGGATTAAAATGACACGAAAAGCGATCTCCACCAAGCAGGCACCGGCCGCAATCGGTCCCTATTCCCAGGCTATTGCCATCGAGGGTCTTTTGTTCATCTCCGGTCAACTGCCGATCAATCCGGCCGACGGCCAGATGGTCGCCGACGATATCGGCGCCAGAACCAGACAGATTTTACAGAATGTTACGGCTATCACAGAAGCTGCGGGAACTTCCCTTGATCAGACGGTCAAGACCACTATTTTCCTTACCGATCTGGCCGATTTTCAGACAGTCAATGCTGCCTACGGCAACTTTTTCCCAGAAGCCCCTCCGGCACGATCAACGGTGCAGGTGGCCGCCCTGCCTCTTGGCTCAAACATTGAGATCGAGTTCATTGTCGCCCTCTCGTAGCCAGCCCTGAAGCAAAGGAAGACCCTATGAAATTCACGGTGAAAGACATTCTCGCGATGGAGGTGACCCTGGCCCTTGGGTGCACCGAGCCGGTGGCCATCGCCCTGGGGGCAGCATCGGCTGCCACCCTGCTGCCCGCAAAAGAATTCGATGCCATCGAAATCTGGATTGATCCCAATATCTATAAGAACGCCATGGCCGTCACCATCCCCGGAACCGGCGGCATGCAGGGGCTGGATACCGCTGCGGCGCTGGGGGCCTATGGCGGGAAGGCAGACAGAGGCCTCGAGGTGCTGGAGGGCCTGGATGCGACCACGATACAAAAAGCCAGATCTCTGCTTGCAGAAAACAAGGTCACGGTCAACCTGAGAGATGAAGCCGGTCTCCACGTCAGAACCAGAATCACCGCAGGCAGTGACATTGCAGAATCACTCATCGTCGACCTGCACAATAACATCGTCAGCCTCAAACTGAATGGCGTTGAGATGACCGAGTCGCCACTTTTGGCTCAATCCCGCGCCAAAGGCGGCAAACATACCATGGCAGAACTGGAATCCTGGCTTCGGGATCTGAGTCTGCCGGAGATCCTCGAGCTCACGGCGGAACTGGACGATGATGACCTCGACTTCCTCGAGGTCGGGGTCAACCACAATCTGTCCCTGGCAGAGTACGGGTTGAAACACGGCAGCGGTCTTGGTATCGGCAAGGCCATCGACCGACTGATCAAACAGAAACTGATGGTCAAAGATATGTCGACCTCGGCCCGCAGACTGACCTCGGCTGCTGCCGATGCCCGGATGGGCGGTGCAAATCTGCCGGCAATGAGTTCAGCGGGAAGCGGCAACCATGGCCTTACCGCCATTCTGCCGATCTGGGCGACCAAGGATTATATTGATCACGACCGGGAGACCCTGTTGAGAGCAATCGGCTTAAGCCATATCGTCACCGCCTACGTCAAGGCCCATACCGGCAGACTGTCAGCCGTCTGCGGCTGTTCGGTCGCCGCCGGGGCGGGGGCCACGGCGGGGATCACCTACCTGGTCGGCGGCGACGTGCACCATATGGAAGGGGCGATCAAGAATATTCTGGAGGATCTCGCCGGTGTCATCTGCGATGGGGCCAAGGCCGGTTGCGCCATCAAACTGAATACCGCGGCAGGTGCTGCCGTGCAGGCCGCACTCTTCTCCCTGCATGGGGTGAACGTCAAAGACACCGATGGGATCATCGGCAACTCCACCCGGAAAACCATCCAGAATATGGGTGCCCTCAGCCACGACGGCATGATTCAGGCCGATAAGACCATTCTGAAGATCATGTTGGAGAAGCAATTGACCAAAAAAAAAGATACGGAGGACAAACAGTAGATCCGATGAGAAAAGCCACATAATTCAATTATCTTAGAACCATATTACACATATTTATTTTCTTGCCATCACGAAACAAAGCGAATATGTTAGCTATTTTTGTTTTTCTCCAAAAGGTAACGAATCAATAATTGTAACAGGAAGGTTAATGACTAGGAGTGCAGTGTGCCAAATGAAAGATAACAGACTTGCCAAGATAGTGCCGTGGCTGGTCATTTCTACCGTGGCACTGTTCCCGGTCGGGAGAACAGCTGAGTTTCCCCTGATCCTGCTTGCCCTTATCGGCTTGAAGGAATTCTACAAAAACATCAAAAACAACGACTGGAATGATGCAAGCAGGTATTTTGCAGTATTTTTTCTCTGCCTGTGGCTGCCCATCATCGTCTCTGTCCCGGATAGCTACAAGCTCAGCAAAACCTCCAGTCTGGCCATTGAATATTTACGGTTTTTCCTGGCCGGGCTCGCTGTGTTGCGATATTGCGCAACGCCGGACAGCCACAAACTCATCGGCAGAGGCTGCGTACTGATTCTCTCCTTCTGGATTCTTGACGCTTTCATACAGTTATTCCGCGGCGCCGACCTCTTTGGCTATGTAAACATTCCACAACGGCTCAACGGAGTCTTTGGCCACAAATATAAGTTAGGCCTTTTTCTTTCTGCCTTTGCGCCATTTTTCCTGGTGCTGTTTCACTTAAGAAAGCGGCTGGTTATCACCACTCTCCTGAATCTTCTCTGTTTCATTGTCATCCTCCTGGCCGGCAGTCGGGGAGGATGGATCATGTATGGTGTGACTCTTCTCGGTTTTCTTGCCTATACATGGCGGCACAACCTGAAGATGTTAATTTTGAGCGTAGGGATTATGGCAGTATGCCTTATGGTGGTTGCGTCGGTTTTATATTATAAATCCGAGAACTTTGCCGACAGGATGAATACCAGCCTGGCAATCTTTAAAGGCGACGAAAAATCCATCGACCGGGCAATTTCCATGCGCCTGCCCATCTGGAAAACGGCTGTGGCGATGATTGAGGCCCATCCCGTCAATGGAGTCGGTGCAAGGGCCTTTCGCTTCGCCTACCCGGAATACGCCCCGAAAGACGATATCTTTGTCGGCCCGGATGAAGATAATCCCGATAGCCAGACAGGGGCGTATCATTCCCATCAGATGCAGTTAGAGGTGCTGAGCGAGACCGGCCTGGTAGGCGGCGTCTCTTTTCTTTTTGCGATGACGGTGCTGATCCGGTTCTGGTACAATCGAAGCAAGTCGGAAAAACCGGTGATGCTGCCCTATGCCCTGGGTCTTCTGGCTGTTTTTTTCCCGTTGAACACCCACTACGCCTTGTATTCGTCAGCGTGGGCCCAGACAATGTACTGGTTTATCACCCTCTACTTTGCCGCCGGAGTACGGCAACAACCGTCCCCGGCCCAATAATCGCCTGTCCCTGCCTGAAAACCAGCTATCTACCCGCCTGGCACCATGCATAGGCATTTATAAACATCCGCATCCACGGGGAAACCTTGAGGCCCTTCATTTCTTCCGGGAGATAGTGGGCCTGCCAGGGCAGAAAGGCCCTTTCCGGATGGGGCATAAGGGCCAGATGCCTGCCGTCGGCCGAACAGAGTCCGGCGATGCCCTCGATCGAGCCGTTTGGATTAAACGGGTATTTCTCCGTCGGTCGGCCGTCATCATCGACAAAGACCAGAGGAGTCATACCCCCGGCTTTGACCTGATCGAGAATGGCCCGGTCGGGGAAAATGAGCTGACCTTCCCCATGGTCGACATGGATACCGAAGACCAGGTCTTCCATACCGGCCAACATCATTGCCTTGCTCTTCTGCACCTTGACGGTGGTCCAGCGGGACTCGAACCTGCCCGATGCATTACGGATGAAACGGGGCTGACGTTCGGCGGGCAGGCCCATCTCGGGAACCCAGCCCAACAGGCCGAACAGCTGGCAGCCGTTACAGATGCCGAGAGTAAAGGTATCCGGACGCCGGTAGAAATCCTCGAACATCTTCTTTAACCGGGGATTGAACAGGATGGTTGCCGCCCAGCCCTTGGCCGATTCCGGAACATCGGCGTAGGAAAATCCGCCGACCGCGGCAAGACCGCGAAAATCATCGAGGGAAACCGTGCCGGCCAGCAGATCACTCATGCAGATATCCCACGGCTCAAACCCGGCCAGATAAAACGCCGAACTCATCTCACGGTCGGAATTGGATCCCTCGTCCCGTAAAATTGCCACCTTCGGTTTATCTGTGCGGGTCAAAAGCTCAGGTGCCGGCGGCTCGGGGGCAAAGCTCAAATGATAGCACGGCCCCTTGCGGTCATAGATATTGTTCTTTTCCTGCTCGGCGCAGGAGGGGTTTATCTGCAGCCGTTCCAGCTGGTAGCTGGTCTCCTCCCACCAGCCGCGCAGGACGATCATCTCTTCGTCGAGAACCTTCTCCCCATTATAGTTGAGCTGTATCTGTCCGCTTTCCGTGGTGGTGCCTACCTGAACAAAAGGTACTCCAGCTCCTGTCAGAACGGCTTCCACCTCGGTGATTCTCTCCGGCCGGCATTCGACGACCAGGCCAAGCTCCTCGGTGAACAGGGCCTCAAAGACAGAGGCTTTGCCTTCCAGGCTGAGGTTAAGACCGCAGTTGCCGCTGAAGGCCATTTCCAAAAGGGTGGTAATCAGGCCCCCGTCACTGCGGTCATGCCCGGCCAGGATCAGATCCCTGGCAATCAGCTCCTGGACGGCCAGGAAGCCGTTTTTCAATGCGGTTCCGTCTTCGACATCGGGACTCACATCACCCAGTTGGCCCATGACCTGGGCCAGGGCACTGCCGCCCATCCTGTTTTTCCCGTCCGCAAGATCGATCAAGAGCAGCGCCGAACCGATCTTCTTGATATCCGGGGTGACGACCTTACCGATATCCGGCACCGCCGCATAGGCGGAAATTACCAGCTCACGCGGCGATTTGACCGTCTCGTCACCGACCATGGTGGCCATGGACAGGCTGTCCTTACCGCCGTCCACCGCCATGCCGACCGCAATCATCACATCATGCATCGCCCGGGCGGCGTCATAGATAGCCGCTCCCTCGCCCGGCAATTTCGGCGCCCACATCCAGTTGGCCGAACATTTGACCTGCTGCAGATCCTCGATCTTCGCCCAGACCAGGTTGGTGAGGGCTTCGCCGACGGCCATTCTCGCGCCGGCGGCCGGATCAACGAGCATCTTGATCGACTGTTCACCGATGGCCGAGCCGATACCTGTCCGGCCGAAATGGCTCTGGGCCACCACCGCCACATTGCCGACAGTCAGCTGCAGGGGCCCGCAGCACTGCTGCCTGGCGATAAGCCCGGTCACCGCCCGATCGACCTTATTGGTGAGAAATCGTTTCGAACCGACCGACACCAGGCGCAACACCTGGAAAAGGGCGCCGGCAACCGTCAGATCGGCTGAAAGCTGCAGGGCTTTTGCGGTGATCGGTCTGCGCACATTGGTAAATGTCTTCTGGGGGATTTCGCCAAGCAGCACCGGCAGGTCGATTTCCACCGGGGTAGTGTCATCGAGCGCATCATGGAGGACAAAACGAAGATCGCCGGTCACCTCGCCCAGAACCTCACAGCCGACTTTTTCCCTGACACATATCGCCTTGAAGTTCTCAATGTTTTCCTGACGAATCAGGAAGCCGCATCGTTCCTGATATTCGGCGACATAAATTTCCAGTACAGACATGGTGGGGTCCCCCACCCGGATATTGCGCACCTCCACCCAGCCGCCGGATTTCTCCACCAGCTCTTTCAAGACATTGGCCGGGCCGCCCGCCCCCTGATCGTGAATGACATCGATCAGGGACCTGTCGCCCATCTCGTTGCAGGCACGGATCACCCGGTTCATCTTCTGTTCCATCTCCGCATCGCCGCGCTGCACCGCATTGAAATCAAGGCTCGACTCGTTTTCCCCCTGCAGCATGCTCGACGCCGCACCGCCGCCGAAGCCGACGCGATAGGCCGGGCCGCCCACCTGGACGATGAGCATGCCTTTTTCCGCCGCCGCCTTCTCGGTATGCCTGGCATCGATCTGGCCGATACCGGCGGTGAACATGATCGGCTTTAGAAAGCCCCAGCGTTCGCCGCCTTCAAGACGCATGTCAAACGATCGGGTAAAGCCCTGGATAAGCGGCTCACCGAATTTATTGCCGTAGTCGGAGGCACCGTTGCTGGCCTCTATTTCTATCTCAAGCGCCGAGGCCAGGTTATCGGGACAGGGATAGCTGTTCTCCCAGGGCAGGTCGTAGCCGGGAATATTCAGATTACCCACACAGTAGCCGGCGGTGCCGGCCATGACGAAGCCCCCCTGGCCTGTTCCCTGGACGTCGCGGATCCGTCCCCCGGTTCCTGTTTCCGCCCCGGGGAAAGGGGCCACTCCGGTGGGGAAGTTATGGGTTTCCGCAGTCAGCAGGGGATGGTAATTGACCTTCACCGGCACAAGCGGCGACGGCTGACCGGGTTGTGCCGGAATCAGGGTGTCGATGGCATAGCCTTCAATGACGCTTGAATTATCCTTGAAGGCAACCATCGAGCCCTTGGGATTGGCCTGCAGTGTGGCGGTCACCAGACCAAACAGCGTTCCTGCCATCTCTTCGCCGTCAATGATCTGTTTCCCCTTGAAAAAGCCATGCCTTGAATGCTCTGAGTTGGCGTTGTTCAGGTCCATGATCTCGACGATGGTCGGATTACGCCCCTGCTGCCTGACAAAGTAGTCGTAGTAGAGGTTGCGATCCCGCTCATCCATGGAAATTCCAGGCAACTCGGATAACCCATCGGGACCCTTGCCGATGAGATCCACTTCATAGACCGCCTCCGGCACCACTCCGGTCTCGAAAGTCGACAGCGGTTCGGGGTAGTGGCATTCGGTCATCCGGTCATGGTGCCGATCGATAAACTCCTGCAACTCCTCGGTTTCCGGCACGAGATAGCGTCTGGACCGTTCAACCCGGGTGATTATATCAAGCCCTGTTGCCTGGCAGATAGAGACCATGTTCGACGACCAGGCTGTGGCAAAATTCAGCCGCGGCCCGACTTCCACGGCCCTTGCTCCCTGCAGCACCGGCGTGTCGCTGACACTATCCAGCAGAAAGCCATCGGCCAGGATAAGCCGCAGACAGGTCATCTCCTCTGCCGTTAATTTCCGTGTCGACTCGATATTAAAACAATAGGCCCGCTCTTCATCAATTCTCCGATAAAGCTGTGTGACTGTCACACCCATGATCTTTTCCTTTCTTGTATTTGTATCTGTTTCTGGGAACAGCGAAGTTGGCAATGATCGGTCAGGATACGAAGTACAAGCCACCCCGCACCCCGTCCGTACTGTTTGGCAGATATGACTTCCGCCTGGCTATGTGGGCAAAGACTAGCATTATTCAATAAAAATTTCCCCATGAATTTGATGAAATTATGCATGCTTTTGGTAACATTGACTTATATTATCAACAAGTACCGAGCGAACCGCCTGAATGAAGGTTCTCCCGGGATGAGACGGCAGATGTTTTCAGCGGAAAACAGGGGCGCAGTTTCCCCACACGGACAGTCCCGGACAGTCCCGGACAGTCTCATTGCTAACCCGTACACGTGAAGCTCTATCACACTGATCATAGCCCCATGCTCACTGGACAAATGACAATTGACCATCTGACATATCTGCAACAAAAAATAACCGCTCTGGAAAAAGAATGCGCATTACTGCGGAATAAATGCGCCAGGCTGAGCAAACTGAAGACACCGCAGGAAATGACCGACAGCAAGGAACTGCAGTGCGCCGACCCGCAGCAACAGGAACACCTTGCCAAATCGGATTTTCTGGCCAATATGAGCCATGAGATCAGAACCCCGCTGAATATCATTCTCGGCATGGCCAACCTGCTGGCCGAGACCAAGTTGGACAAGATCCAGATGCAGTATCTGAGCAGCCTGCGGCTGACCGGCGGCCAGCTCATGGAAATACTCAATAATGTCCTTGAGTTCTCACGTATTGAAGCCGGCAAGATCACCATCGAACCCGAACCCTTCAGCCTGGGAAAAATCATCAACCAGCTCGAAGCATCCGCCCTGCCGCTTTGCCTGCAAAAAAAACTCGAATTCCGTGTGGATCACGACCCGCTCCTGGTTATGGAACGAATCGGCGACCCGCTGAAAATTTTTCAGATCCTACTTAATCTGATTAATAATGCGGTCAAATTCACTCAGATAGGATTTGTCACCCTGGCCATAAAAGAAGATTTCACATCACCCGGCAACCTCATCCTGAACGTTATTGACACCGGGATAGGCATAGCGGAAGACCATCAAAAGATCATCTTTACCCGCTTTACCCAGGCAAATGACTCGCTCCGGCAACAGCACGGCGGTGCCGGCCTGGGACTTGCTATCAGCCAGAGACTTACCGAGGCCATGGGCGGGCGACTCGTTGTCAAAAGTACTCTCGGCAGGGGTTCCGTATTCAGCTGCCACCTGCCGCTACCACCGGCGGCACCTTCGGACAGAAGACGCCTTCGCCTTGATGCTTCACTTATTCTGCCGGAGAATTTTCCCGAGCTGAATATTCTGGCCGCGGACGACGTCAAGGAAAACATTGAAGTCGTAAAAAGGTACCTGCAGGATTACCCGGTTCATATCCAGGCGGCCGAAAACGGAGAAGAAGCCCTGCACTATGTCACCACGGAAACATTCGATCTCATCTTAATGGATGTCAGGATGCCGGTCATGGACGGCCTTACCGCAACCCAGAGAATCCGGCAGATGGAAGAACTTGAAGCGGCCACTCCTCAGATCATTTTGGCAGTTACCGCCCACGCCTTCCAGGAACAAAAAAATAAATTCCTTGAGGCAGGCTTTGACGGGGTGCTCACCAAACCGTTTTTCAAAAGAGACCTGATTCAGACCCTGTACCGCTTTGCGGCCAGGGACACGAAACCGGGTTCTCCAGAGAAGATGGGCAATAAGGCCATCGGGTATTGCCTGGAAAACGAGACACCGGAAGAAATCCCTGAGTCTCTCCGGGATATGCTTCCCGACCTGCTTCCGACTATTTCCAGGGATCTGACCTTGATGAAATCTTTTCTCGAGGATGAAGACTATGAGAGCATTTATGCGACTGCCCATTCTCTCAAGGGTGTTGCCGGGATGTTCGGCTTTCAGAAACTGGCCTCTCTGGTAACCGATCTCTCCCAGACAATCAAAGCAGGAGACGTATTTATCGTCGAAGACCTTTTTGCCGTCCTTGACCTCTATCTCCTCCAGCTAAGCAAACAATTCAATCCGGGCCAATAATCATCATAGTCCTCTTCGACTAAGGAGCATCTGCTCGAGTTCCGGGCCTACTTTATTCCAGTCGACACAGGGCCTGGCGAATCCTTTTACATTGATAAGCGGACAGCCAAAGGCTGCGTCGTCGACATAGATCTCACCATAGGCCTTGGGGCTGCTGGTCCAGCAATCCTGATCGGGATTTCTGTTCACGCCAAAAAGACGAATCCCGTTGTTTTCCAGATATTGCACGGCATTCTGCAGAAAATGCATCCCTTCTCCACGGTTGGAACGCATGGTGAACAAAATGATTTTTGCTCCATGATCCTGCAGCCGCTTCAGCCAGGGAAGAGCGCCCGGAACAGGATCTCCGATATCGGGATATCGATGATCAACAACTGTTCCATCAAAATCGACACATATATACACTGATTCCTCCACAAGAGATTCCTGTTGCCTTCCGAGCCATATCTTAATGCACCCTGCCGACAATGCAACTTCGTGTCGACCGGATGTTTTTTTAGCGTGATGTCCGCTCTAACCGGCTGCCGGGGGTATTTTCAGCCAGAAGCAGCTGCAATGCTGTCTGCCGTCTGCTGGTATCCTGCTGATGAACGGCCATGGCCATGGCCTTCCGTGTGCCGACGATCACGGCAAGTTTTCTCGCCCGGGTCAGGCCGGTATAGATAAGATTGCGATAGAGCATTTTGAAATGCTGGGTCAAGACCGGCATGATGACCGTACCGAATTCACTGCCCTGGGACTTGTGAATGGTTATCGCGTAGGCAAGATCAAGCTCCAGGATATCATCTTTTTGATACATGACCTCTCTGGTATCAGGCGAAAAGGCCACTATGCAACTGAGACCGGCATTGTCGATGGACAGGATGGTACCGATATCGCCATTGAAGACGCCCAGCTCATAGTTGTTTCGCCGGTGGATCACCCGATCACCTTCACGAAAAATCCTCTCGCCCACAGAGAGTTCGGCCTTGCCCGGTGCCGGCGGGTTGGCCGACTCCTGAATAACCCGATTTAAATTTGCCGTCCCCAGGCTGCCGCGGGTCATCGGCGAGAGGATCTGAATCTCACACTCCTGTCCGTGATATTTGGGAATCCACTCCAGATAGAGGCGGACCACCGCATCAACGGCGGAGAGCCCATAGTGGAGAGTAGACCAGGGATGTACCCTGGCCAGGACAGCCTTCAGCTCCTCAACACTGGTCTCAGCCTCCCGCAGCCTGTCAAGATCGACGTGCAGGAACTTTTTCGGGACGACAAAATCCTCCTCGTAAGCTGATCGGATTGGCTCGCTCGTCCTGAACTGATAGAGGTCTGCCTCGGACGATAGGCCTTCCAGTTGGCAAAGCTGCAGCTCGTAATGCCGTTTAACCCGGGCGACAAAGCTCAGTTGCTCCCTGGTTGCCTCATCGGAGTCAATAAAAAGGCAGTCCGTCTGTCGCCAGATCTCCGGTTTTTTAAAAGGGGAATCGATGGAGGGTGTGACGCCCCTATTGATCTGATGGGCGAAATCAATGATCTTCGACTGCCGCGCCTGCCTGAAGACCTGGGTAAGGCGAAAGGTGGGGACTGCCCCGGAGTTGATGATATCTCTGAGCACATTGCCTGCCCCTACCGAGGGCAGCTGATCTGCATCCCCGATAAACAGCACCTGACAGCCGGGCAGGACCGCCTTCAGCAGGGAAGCGGTGAGGGATATATCGAGCATGGAACATTCATCGACAATAAGGAAATCGGCTTGCAGGGGCTGATCCTCATTTTTCTTGAAGGCGCCGTTCTGCCACTCCAGCAGCCGGTGCAGGGTCTTCGCCTCGCGGCCGATCACCTCGGCCATGCGCTGGGCGGCCCGTCCGGTGGGGGCGGCAAGCAATACCCGTTTGCCGAGATGCTCGAGCAGGCGGACGATGACCAGCGTCGTGGTGGTCTTGCCGCAGCCTGGACCACCGGTCAACACCGAAAATTGGTTGGCGGCTGTTGCCCGCACCGCGATCGCCTGCTCCTCGCTGAGACTGATTTTCTGCCTGCGGCAATAGGTTGAGACCCACTTTTCCACCGCGCCCTTGTCGAAATCGCAGGGCCGTGCCATGTCCCGTATCCTCGCAGCAACATATTCCTCGTCATAGTATAGTGATTTCGAGTAGTAACAGATCTGCTCGCCGCCTTCCCCAAGCTGCAGGACACGCACCTTCAGCTGATTTTCCGTCTGCATCCTCTGTAGGATATCATCCAGCCGGTCTCCCGGCTTGAAGCCGAGGAGATCTGCCACCTCACCTGCAATCTGGCTGGCAAGCAGATAGCAATGCCCCTGCTCACGGCCGGCCGCCAGCACATGGCGCACGGCGGCAGTAATCCGCTGTTCGCTGTCAGCGGCCAGGCCCAGACTGAGGGCGACTTTATCGGCGGAGAAAAACCCGATGCCGTAAAAATCGGCCGCCAACCGGTATGGGTCGGTACTGACCAGCTCAATGGCCTGCTCGCCGTACTTCTTGTAGATCCGTACCGCAAAAAGCGTGGAGATGCCATGGCCCTGGAGAAACATCATCACTTCGCGCACCAACCGGTGCTCCCGCCAGGCCTCTTTGATCATGTGGAGTTTTTTCCTGGCGATACCGGGAACCTCGAGCAGCCTGTCGATATCATCCTCAAAGACCTCCAGGGTCTCTTCCTTAAAATTGCCGACGATCCTGGCTGCGGTTTTCGGCCCGACACCATAGATCAAGCCGGAGCCGAGATATTTTTCCAGAGCCGCAGTCGTCGCCGGTTTTTTCTCAATTGCTCGTGTTGCCGTAAATTGCCGGCCGAACTGTGCATGCACCGTCCACGTACCATGAAACTCCATGGTCGCCCCGGCGAAGACCTGGGTCTGATGGACGGTCACCGTTTCAAGCGTAGCCGGGTTGTCAAAGGGGGTCACCCTGAGGACCGACCAGCCGCTGTCCGGGTTGTGGTAGGTAACCCGCTGGACTATACCGCGCAGTTTTTCAGTTATATCCGGCATGGCTGACAAGAGATTTTTCAGGATGCCGGTGTTCCCCGGCACTGGTGACGTAGATGGCACTTCTGCCCGGCAGCGGACATTTATTCTCGCAGATCCCGCAGCCAATGCACAGTTCATCGACCACATAGGGTTGTCGGATGGTTATCTCCTGTCCGGCTTCATTTTTCATGGCAACTTCTTTAAATCGAATAGCCTTGTCCGGGGTCGGGCAATGTTCCTCGCAGACCATACAGGGTATGGCTTTGGCATAGGGCAGGCAGATATTTTTATCAAACCAGGCATGGCCGATTTTCAGCTGTCTTTTCTCTTCTATTGTCAATCTGCGGATGGCGCCGCTGGGACAGACCTGGCCGCAAAGGGTACAGTTGAATTCGCAATAGCCACTCCTTGCCACCAGCATCGGGCTGAACATGCCGTCCAGGCCTGCCTGAAAAAGAGCAGGCTGCAGACCATTGCCGATACAGACCTGGACACATTCGGCGCAGCGGACACAGTGCTGCAGAAAGTCTTTCTCCCTTAAAGCCCCCGGCGGCCTGATCAACAGGGGATCCGGATTTTTCGCCAGGACATCCACCTCTTTGACCGCTGGTAGCAACACACCCGCCAGGGCCGCGCCAAGCAATCTTCTCCGGGAAAGCGAGACGCCCGGCATTTTCCTGCCGGACCTGGAGAAATTAAAATTGATAATTTTCCGGGGACATGTATGCACGCACTCATAACAGAGGTTACAGTCGCCCATATCGATTGTTCTGTCGGCATCGACTGCTCCCATCCGGCAGATCCTGCTGCAGATACGGCAGGAACCGCAGGCGTCATCGCCGCCGTGACCGACAAACCATGCTTTTTTACCGATAAGTCGCAGCATGGCTCCAAGGGGACAGATGTTGCGGCAGAAAAATCTCCGTTGCACTACCTCCAAAAGGAGTACGCCAAGCAATATGAAAAGTGAAAAATAGGCCAGCTGAAAAAACTTTTGCCCCGAAGGCAGCACCGTCACCTGCAGCAGTCTGTAGACCGGTTCGGTCATGGCGTTGACAAAATCAGGCAACTCACGGTAGGTAAAAGTGAAAAACTCCACCGTAAGACTGCTTGCGGCAGGATAGACCGCCTGGGCCAGCCCTCGGACCAGGATGGAAAACGGATCGAGGTAACCGGCAACCGCAAAACCAAAAGCGGAAGAAATAAGCGTCAGGACAAGGAAGAAAAGCCCGAGACGGGGAAAAGAGGTACTGTTTTTTTGATCCGCTGCCGGAATTGTTTTCCGGGTGAGATCAAGCAGCGTCCCCATAGGGCAGAACCAGCCGCAGAACGCCCGGCCGAAAACAAAGGTCAACAGAACGACAAAAAGAGCGGGCAGAAAAAGAGCGACAAAGGCTTTTGCCCCAATCATCACGCAGGACGCAAGGTAGGGATCGAGGCGGAAGAGGACATTGACCGCTGCACTCAGCTGGTCCGAACCGTTGTAGTCGGTCTTGACAAAGAGTACCAGAAAGACGGCTAGAAAAACCAGTTGGCCAAGGCGCCGCAAAACAACAAGACGACCCCGGTGACTCTTTCGTTGTCTGCCTGTCATCATACCTGAACGGTTTTGATCTCCATCCTGGCCGGATCCATCTCGCCAAGACCCAGTTGGTAGGCGGCAACCGTACTGGCTATTTCCCTTGGCTGCATGTCAAAAAGCGTTGTGGCGTAGGCATCGGCAGCCACGGGGTCGGCGGAGGCGATTACTGTATCCATCACCTTTACATCGGCAACCCTGCCGCCCTGGGGGCCATTGCGAAGGAGCAATCTGGTGGCATCGATCACCGTCAGCTTCGGCTGTATCACCGTGGCCAGATCCGCCAGCTGCTGACCGATATCGTGATGCAGGTGTCCGCGGTTTCCGCCGAGAACCCCCATGGAATTTTTCAGCCCGAGCGACAGGCGGCTGAGTCCGTGGTGCTTGGCGACCGGGACATTGATATAACAGTCGGCGGTCAGCGCATCCTTATAGATCTCCCACCTTTTCAGAGACCTGCCCCGGTCGATATCGACGGGGACGAATTTACGCTCGTCGATATGCTCCCAGCGTATCCGCCGGTCGCCGATTTTTTCCAGCTCGTCAATAACTCCACTGCTGGTATAGCAGCGTCTTTTCTCGTTACAGGTTCGATCAAAGACCTGGATCCTGGCAGCCCCCGCATCAAGAGCCAGTTCCGCCAGAGCCCGCACCACCAGGGGATGGGTATTGGCTCCCAGCTCAGGAGTCCTGTCCCAGCCCATATTCGGCTTGATTACCACGTTATCCCCGGTTTTGACAAAGGCGCCAATGCCACCGACAAGTTCTAGAGCACCGGTGACCAGCAGCCGATAGTCCTTGCCTTTAGCCAGGCCAAGTCGTGGAGGCGGGGGGGCTGCCTGAAGAAGAGTACTCTTCCAACACGGTACACCAAGGCTTAACCCGGCGGTCCAGAAAAGCACATCTCTGACAAACTGTCTTCTGTCCATTGATCTTCTCCGCAGGTAGAGCCCGTTCGGACAGGATTCACGCTGATTTTAAGTTTTTTGCGCGTTTGTCATACTTCTATGACGGTTTTACTCTCCATCCAGCCGATTTTCGCCAACCACTACCGATAAAGGTCAGGTACAGCAGTATGGTCTCGTCCGGTTATCCAAGAGAGCCATAGACATTCGAGGAGATAAGACTGATGATATAAGACTCATACTCCTTATCCAGGTCGACGAACTCCATGCCCGTCCTGTATCGGCTGTCGATTGCCCGAACGTTCCTGATCACTGCCCGCGACAATACCTTCTGTTTGCCAAGAAAAAGACCTATTTTTACCTGTTGCTCAACATCCAGCTTGGCATCGAGAAGAACCGCCAGCCCGCTCTGGGCAAGGTCGACCAGATACCCTTTGCGGTCAAAATTTTTTGCAACGACCTTCACCGGGATCGTCTTTACCCCAAGAAGCGGAAACAGATCGTTGTCGGCAATTCTGACCCAGGCTCTTTTACCGAGGGGATTCTCCGGCTCAAATTCCCAGTCGACTTCCAGCCCATCGAGAGACGGGATATCATCCCAGCTTCCTTTTTCTTTTGCCATTCCTTCCCCTGATGAATTTCTTTTATAAAAACAACCCCTCCAGTCGATTCACCCTATGTACACATATATCCATACCGCAGGAAAAGAACAAGGTGTTTAGCCTTACCCGGCAGAAGAGGTTCCAAACCAATACAATCCTGCGCTATCCCTGCGCCGAAACGAACAAACATCTTCCCTGCACAGGTACACCAAGGTGGACTTTTTTTCAAGCCGCCGATTTCGGAACGATCAACCCGTTTTTATGGATTCCGATAACCGCCCGGAGCATTGCAGGGAGGCGATCCTGGACTCAATTCATTGCCGATGATTCCAGCGAAACCAATATTTGGAAAAGGTGTATCGAAATTGACGATTTCAGGACCTCTCTGGGTAAAAAAGATCCAGATGCAGAGTGTTTTTTATGCAAACCCACCTTAAAAGCAAGGGCCAATCATTTCCACCAGCAATTAAGGATCTGAAATATTACAATAATATTTCATCTTGCCCTTTGGTATCCTTATTGCTGCTCCCATCTCATCCACCGGTAAAGAAAACGCAGCGGACCAAGGAAATATCCTCTGATGATTGGCAAAGAGATGGTATCCTATGGAAGATACACAGTTTAGGGGATGGAGAACGACCAGACGACAGGTTATGCAACCACCGTTCATTCGATGTTGAGATAAAATACATTGTCGGACCTATGCCAAAACGCCCTGCAAAACTCTGCCTGACGGCAATCCTCTTCTGGCAATTCCTCACCGGCTGCGCCAAGGTGGGACCGGATTATCTGCACACCGACCCGGTGGCCCCTAAAACCTGGCAGGCTTCCATGGAGAGGGGCTTGAGTCCCGAATCTTCCGATCCGCAGCTTCTCGCAAGGTGGTGGACCGTCCTGCGGGACCCCCTTCTGAACCGCCTGATCCATCAGGCAATCGCCGGCAATCTTGATCTTAAACAGGCCAGGGCCCGGCTCCTCGCTGCCCGGGCCAGACGCGATATCAGTTCGGCGGCACTGCTGCCGACCCTTGATGCCAGCGGTTCGGTGACCAGGAACCGGACCAGCGGCAATCGTGGCAGCGGGAGCGTGACGACCAATTATTCCACCGGTCTTGATGCCGGCTGGGAGCTTGATCTTTTCGGAGGCACCCGGCGATCGGTTGAGGCGGCTGAGGCACGGCTCGACGCCAGCCGGGAAGATCTCCGCGACATCCTGGTTTCCCTGGTAGCCGAGGTGGCCCTGAATTATATCGACGTCCGCACCTTTCAGGCCCGGCTGCGCATCGCCGATGAAAATCTTGGCGCTCAGGAGGAAACCTATGAGCTGACCAGGGCCCGCTATGAAAGCGGTCTGACCAGCGAACTGGCTTTGCAGCAGGCCAAATATCTCCTGGCCGGCACCCGAGCCCAGATTCCCACCCTGCAGACCGGTCTCGCAGGGGCAACACATCAGCTGGCTGTGTTGCTCGGTCTTCCCCCGGATACTCTCAGCGGACAACTTCAGGAAGTAAAACCGCTGCCGACGCTGCCGATCTCCGTTGCCGTCGGCATTCCGGCGGAAACGCTGCGCCGCCGGCCCGATATCCGCAGGGCCGAACGGTTGCTGGCCGCGCAAACCGCCGAGATTGGAGCCGCCACCGCCGAACTCTATCCGTCTTTCAGGTTGAATGGCTCCATCGGTCTTGATGCGCTGTCCGCCGGCAAACTGTTCGCCTCCGACAGCGGCAGCTATGGTTTCGGTCCCAGTTTCAGCTGGCCGGTTTTTGCTGCCGGGGCGATCGAGGCTAATGTCCGGCTCCAATCCTCGCTGCAGCAGGAAGCCCTGGCAAGCTACAAGGCAGTGGTCCTCTCCGCCCTTCAGGAGGTGGAGGATGCGCTGGTTGCCTATGCCCGGGAACAGGAGAGGTACCAGGCCCTGCAGGAATCCGCTATGGCGGCAGGACAGGCAGCCACTCTCGCCGGGCTCCAATACCGGGCAGGACTGATCGATTTTACCGGAGTGCTGGACGCCAGGCGGTCCCTGCTCTCGTTCCAGGATCAACTGGCCCAGAGTGCGGCCACCATGGCCGGCAACCTGATACGTCTTTACAAGGCCCTGGGCGGTGGCTGGACATCTTTTGCACCAGCGGAAAACACCTTTATCGGAAAAGAACCATAATGGAAAGCAATTCGACACAAAATGGACTGGAAGGCGGCCTCGCTGCCGCCTTGGATCTGGAAAAGAAAGCAGGCGCCAAAAAACGGCTGAAACGCTTGCTGGGCTGGGTGATTTTCCTCCTGCTCCTCGTGGCAGGCGGCATATTCTGGGCTACCCGAGAAACAAGCGGCACCATCCGCTATCAAACCCAGCCTGCCCACCGCGGTGACATCACCATCAAGGTCACCGCCACCGGCAATCTCCAGCCGACCAACCAGGTGGTGATCGGCAGCGAACTGTCCGGGACGGTCAAGTCCGTCGAGGTCGATTACAACGACCAGGTAAAGGTCGGCCAACTTCTGACCCGGTTGGATACAACGAGGTTGTCAGCCCAGATCCTTCAGTCAGAGGCAGCCCTCGCTTCCGCCCGAGCCAAGGTGCAGCAGACCAAAGCCACCATTACCGAGACCAGCGCAGCCTTAAAGCGCCTGCAGGAGGTCGGTCGGCTGAGCGACAACAAGGCCTTGGCCAAAAGCGATCTGGACAGCGCCGAGGCCGCCCTTCTGCGGGCCAGGGCCGACTATGCCGGAGCGGTGGCTGCAGTATCCCAGGCTGCAGCCACCCTCAAGCTCAACCAGACGGATCTGGCCAAGACCGAGATTCGTTCCCCGATCAACGGCATCGTCCTGACCCGATCGGTTGAGCCCGGCCAGACGGTCGCCGCCTCCCTGCAGGCACCTGAGCTGTTTTCCCTGGCCGAAAATCTTGCCCAGATGGATCTGCACGTCGATGTCGACGAGGCCGATGTCGGGAAAATTCAGGTCGGCCAGACGGCCACTTTCACCGTCGACGCCTACCCGGATCGCAGCTACCCAGCTGAACTGACCCAAATCCGCCTGGGTGCAAAAACCACCAACGGCGTGGTCACCTACGAGACGATCCTCAAAGTGGATAATTCCGATCTTTCCCTGCGTCCCGGGATGACCGCGACTGCCGATATCACGGTCACCAGCGAAGTCGGCACCCTGCTGGTTCCCAATGCGGCTTTGCGCTTTTCACCGAAGGCAATTGAAGAGACATCGATTGTCCGGGGACGGACGGTTCTCAGCAAACTCATGCCACGGCGCCCACGGCGTCCCAGCAAAAAGAAAGAAGCCAGCGGGGCAGCGAAACAACGCCAGCAGGTCTGGATCCTGGTGGACAAACAACCGGTGGCCATTCCGGTACTCGTCGGCCTCTCAGATGGTGCCTCGACCCAGATCCTCGAAGGGGACGTGCAACCCGGCATGGAGCTGATCATTGATGCGGTGAGTGTTACCAAATGACCTTGTCCGGCACAAATAAGAGGAGTGACTCCAGCCTCATCGAACTGCAGGGGGTAACCAAGATGTATGGCAGCGGCCGTGCCGCCATGCAGGCCCTGCGCGGCATCGACCTGTCCATCCGGGCCGGGGAGTTTGTCGCGGTCATGGGGCCAAGCGGTTCCGGCAAGTCGACCTGTATGAATATCCTCGGCTGTCTCGACACCCCGTCCTCAGGAGACTTTTTTTTCGAGGGGATACGGGTGGGCGGCCTGTCCCGCGATCAGCTGACCCTGATGCGCCGGCATTGCCTGGGCTTTATCTTCCAGGGATTCAACCTCTTGAACCGCACCTCGGCCCTGGAAAATGTCGAACTGCCGCTGATCTACCGCGGCGTGCCCGCAGGCAGACGGCATCGCCTGGCCCGTGAAGCCCTGGCCACCGTCGGCCTGACCGGCTGGGAGAACCATACGCCCGGTGAACTGTCCGGCGGCCAGCAGCAGCGCGTGGCCATCGCCAGGGCCATCGTCACCGAACCGAAAGTGCTGCTCGCCGACGAACCGACCGGCAATCTCGATTCGGCACGAAGCCGTGAGGTAATGGAACTGCTGACCGGCTTCAACCGGGATCGGGGGCTGACTGTGATCATGGTCACCCACGAACCGGATATGGCCGCCTATGCCCGCCGCCGGATCCATTTCATCGACGGGCTGATCGATACCGCAGTCGAGAGAGGGACCGCCTGATGTTCTGGGAAACCGTTATCCTGGCGTTCAGGGAAATTCGCCGCAATGTCCTGCGCTCATCGCTGACCATCCTGGGGATCGTCATCGGCGTTGCCGCAGTCATTACCCTGGTGACTCTCGGCAGCGGGGCCACGGCCCAGGTTGCCGCCGAGATCGGAAGCCTCGGCAGTAACCTGCTGCTGATCAGGTCGGGCCAGGGATATCGAGGACCCGGCGGGGCAAGGGCTGCCGCCAAACCTTTCAAACAGGATGATATCAAGGCCATCGAGCAGCAGATCAGCGGCATTGCTGCAGTCGCACCGAATACCTCACGTTCGGCCCAGGTCATCGCCGGCAACACCAACTGGTCGACAACCGTTACCGGCAGCACCAGCGACTTTCTCTTCGTCCGGGCCTGGACCCTTGCCGCCGGTCGGAGCTTTACCGAGAGTGAAGAGAGATCCGGCAAAGCGGTATGCATCCTGGGCGCCACGGTAAAAAAAGAGCTGTTCGGCAGCCAGGCCCCCCTGGGCGGCTCGGTCCGTTTCAATGGGATGACCTGCCAGGTAATCGGGGTCTTTGCATCCAAGGGCCAATCGAGCGGCGGCAATGATCAGGACGATTTCATCCTCATCCCGCTGCACACCCTGCAGCGGAGAATCACCGGCAATGCCGATATCAACACCATCTATGTTTCGGCGCGGGACGGGGCCTCCACCACCAAAATCAAACAGGATATCGAACAGCTACTGCGTGAACGAAGGCGGATCAGCGGCGGCGACGAGGATGATTTCTACGTCCGTGACATGCAGGAGATCATGAGCACCCTTACCGGCACGACCCGGATCCTCACCACCCTGCTGGGTGCGGTAGCCGCGGTCAGCCTCCTGGTAGGCGGCATCGGGATCATGAACATCATGCTCGTCTCGGTGACTGAAAGAACCCGCGAGATCGGCATCCGTCTTGCCATCGGGGCCATGGAGCGGGATGTGCTGATGCAGTTCCTGGTAGAATCGGTGGTACTTTCATCCTTTGGCGGCCTGTTCGGCATCGTCTTCGGCTTGGGCGGAGCGGCCCTCGGAGCCCGGGCAATGCATATGCCCTTTATATTCAGCCCCGGTATTGTTGCAGTGGCCTTTTTATTTTCCGGCGCGGTTGGTATTATATTCGGCTACTTCCCGGCCCGAAAAGCCGCCCGGCTCGATCCGATAGAAGCCCTGCGTCACGAGTGAGCGGATTTTCTCCGTCAGGGAACTCCGGATATACCCTATCCGGAGATAGAATTTCTACAGCCCAGGTTAAGCAAACCCACTTGGAGAGAAACAATGAACAAACGCATCGATTCCGTACTGGTCCTTGGTCTTGGCAAGGTTGGTTACCTCGTCGCTCTCCTGCTGCATGAAACCGGTTTCAAGGTGACGGGAGGCGATCGGAACCCCATCAAAACATTCCCTTTTCCGGTCAGGAGCCTTGATGTAACCAGCAAAAGTGATCTTAGCAAAGCCCTCAAAAAACATGAGGCAATCATTTCCTGTCTGCCGTACCATTTCAATATCGAGGTGGCACGGGTTGCCGCACAATCAGGCGTCCACTATTTTGATCTGACTGAAGACGTGCGCACCACCAGGGAAATTATCGAAATGAGCAAAACCTCCCCGGCAATCATGGCGCCGCAGTGTGGTCTTGCCCCTGGTTTTATCGCCATTGTCGGCGCCTCGCTCGCCCGTAAATTTGAACGAATCAGATCGATCAAACTGCGGGTCGGCGCCCTGCCGAAGCACCCGACCGGCCTGCTCGGCTATGCCTTCAACTGGTCGCCGGAGGGGGTCGTCAATGAGTATCTCAATGACTGTGAGGTCATTGAAGGCGGGGTCCGAAAATGGATCTCTCCTCTGGAGTGGCTTGAAACAATCGTTATTGACGGGCGTCAGCTCGAGGCCTTCACCACCTCGGGAGGTCTTGGCACCATGTGCGAGACCTATGATGGGCTGGTGGAGAACCTTGATTACAAATCGATCCGCTACCCGGGTCACGCCGTCTTGATGAATTTTCTCCTGCATGAACTCTTGATGCGCGAAGACAAGGCAAACACCGGTAAACTCCTTGTCAACGCCAAACCACCGGTGAGCGAAGATGTGGTCTATATCCACGCTTCCGTCGAAGGGTGGACCAATGATCGGCTGAGACGTGATGAATTTGTCCGGGCATACTCTCCCGTGAAGATTGCCGGAAGACAAAGACGAACAATCGCCTGGACCACCGCCGCTTCAATCTGTGCTGTTGTCGAAATGGTCAACAGCGGCGACCTGCCCGTGAGCGGCTTTATCAAACAGGAAGAAATCCCCCTGACCACTTTTCTTGCCACTAAAAACGGCCGGTTATATGCGGGACAACCCCATGGAGGAAAGGTAATCTAACCTCTTTCTTGAGGCTATAAGATCCCAAAGGAGCTAGCTGGAGCAATGACAGAAAAAAATGAGCGCGATCTCACCATTGTTGGAGATTTTTTGCGATACACGTGTCTCCTTTTTGGCCCATTTTGTATCATAGGTATAATTTTCAACCTGCTATATGGTTTTTCCTTTATGGCGCTTATCGTCAATCCCTTGATATACAGTATTGGGGTAAGTCTTATTATTATCGTAATATCCTATGATATCAATACAATCCTTAACCTGGTCGGGCTCGGCAAAGAGCCGCCCATGAGCCTGCATATTACTTATCATAACGAAATTCAGGAAATAGGCATGCTCATGGGTGCAGAAAGCTATGCTTCATCGCTCGAGAAGGTCGATGCCCTGCTGACCAAGGAGCCCAATTTTGCCATGGCCCATAATTTGCGCGGAGAAATTCTGTTAGATGGATTTCAACAGCCCCTGGAGGCAAGAGATTGTTTTGATAAGGCGCTTGAGCTTTCCACACCGGGAGATGAACAGCATAGAATTGCAAAAGGTTTAAAAGCGTCAACCTACGGTCGCATCTAAAATTTCAGCGAGGATAAAAACCACCAAACCAGCTACACGGCTGCAACAAGAATCAACGGCAGGCCCGCCCCCTTCCTCAAAGAAAACAACAGCTGTAACTTACCATGTGATTGCCGGCACCGTCGAGGTCGGCGCGCCGGATGGTGGGCCTCAAGAATAATCAATTCACTACTGCCTGCTCTGAGAGATTTTCCAGCACTATACGAATCTTCATGAGGTCTACCTCACTGTGTAAGATAATTGTGAGAGTCCTCTTATATACTCTGGGCTAAACCTCATCCAATGCTAATTAGCCGGGAGGAAATACAACATGACCAACACACAGACAAAAGATATATTTACTGAATGGGCTCTCTATGAACCGCGCCAGCAGAAATTAATGATCAACGAATATTTTAACACAGTAGGCGAGGAAGACTGTAGCAGAGAGAGATTTCTTGAATTTTTGAAAGAAAAGCTCGAGATTAAGGGTTATTGGGAGAAGACCGATTTGACTTAGATGATGCACGCTGGAACAAAACGTCATTGCTCCTGTCTACACATAATTTCTTTTCCCCCGCTGAATTAAAAAACGGAAAACCGCTGAGAACCTTAGTTCATAGGCTTTATGCCGGGACAAAACATTCAACCGTAACCGCCCTGGGAAAGATCATGTCCCCCGAGCAAATCAAACACAACGTCACCGGTCATACCTCGAACGCAATTCAGCGTTATTTCCTCCCGGATCATAACGAAAAAATCTCGGCCACCAGGATGGTGACCGAGATGTAAGGTGAACAACATCTAAACAACATAAAATCAACTACCAACAGAGACATCTAATTGATTTTATAATTGTTTTATGGTGGGAGGCGGCGGAAGTCGCCCCCCTCGCCTACCAGCAAATACAAGCCTTCTCACGTTCCCGGGAAAGAAACGGGAAAAGGAGGGGAACCATTAAAACCAGAATTCCCAATTCCCCCTGACTCAGATTGTTATTCTGACATTGTTGATTCCGTCTTATAGATCATTTGTTTTTTATCACCCATGCTTGGTTCTATTGCTCCCATAAAATATGTGAGGACATAGAAAATCACAACTATCCCCACGAAGACCAATATGAATTTGAAAAAATGGGTGGGAGCTTTCCATAAAAATAGAGCTAAGACAACAAGCCCGCCAAGTGCTATCAATTGATGAGTCATCAAGAAGCTGTATATAATTGCATATGCGTTTTCGATAGTCATAAAAACCAATTCAAGAGTAATTTTTCTTTTGCAGCAGCTATAGTTTTGGTTAAGTTTCAGGTTAGCACAAGGCAGGTCGATTTACAAAATGACAAAGCTAATGAGTATTTCAAAATTCGCAGCACACACTTTCTTGGCAAATACACGAACAGCGGAGATGGCGGGAGTCGTATTTCTCAAATAAGATCTTGTTATTTAAGCATATGTTTCATGAAGATATTTTAACATACCGTTTAAAATACCGTCTCACCTATCTTTTCGTACGCTAATTTCATGCTTCCCATGGGCCTTCTCGCCCTCATCGGTTACAAAACCGACAAGATATGTCCAGAACTCATCTGTCTCAAGATTTTCTCCAAATACATCCGGAGGAAGGAAACGGAGCATTTCCGTTAAAAAGCCCTTGCGAATCACAGGGGCCGAGATGTTACATTTGAATCAGAAGGAATTTCTCTTTGATCAGACTCAAATCTGCCGCGTAAAGCACCCAACACGCACTGAGTTTTCTGCGCTTCGAACATAGAGAGTTCCCAGCCGAATACAAGATGAGTCAGCTATCCCTTCACTAGTCTCTCTCTCGCCCTCATAAGACCTGTAAATATTGCACCAGCTATGTGGTCTGGAAAACCTTTAGGGATCATATCTTTTACTGTCATAATACAATCACCCACCATATCACAGCATTCCTGTAGTATTGACTCCATACTGACTGGGTCAAAACGGCATTTTCTGGCAGTTTCCAACCAGTGTCTTCTGACAATGCGGTCCCAGCGGTACTGTCTGTTGTTGCCTAGAACTGCCATGGCCATCTTGACCCGTTGAATATCAATTTGATTTGCACTAACCACGGGGTATATTGAAATGACGTCGTACAAGGGGGTCATTCGATACAGCCCACCACGAAGGTGAAAGATACTGAAATTTTTTGCATGACCATCAATCCCACCAAGCATCCAAAACAGTAGTTGCGATTTCATAAAAAGTTCCCTGTCTTCCTGACTACGTACCGAACCTAATAAGATATCCATGATAGGTCTCATACCCGGGCCACCTTCAGCCTCATATTTCTGACCACCCGACGTTCCAGTTGCCTGGCACATATCCTCCTGCGGCAATCGCATCAACCACCTCCCGTCTGTGGACCAACGCCTGTCGAATCTCTCAACCACCAGCACCTTCTGTTCACCGAACTGGGCAATATCGACTTTTGCCATTGGCACACCAAATGTTTCCAGCAGCCTCTGGCAGAGCCACTCATTCTCAACGCTCTCCCGCAGGTCAATTCCGGTGTGGCCAAGCTCACCAATGGGCAGTTTAAATATATGACTTGTTGGAGTCGCTCTTGATGGTCGACACCAGCCTCCTTGATAATACAATAGAGCGGTTTTTTCCTGTGCCCCTGCTACAGAAATACGAAAATCAGCATCGAGATCAACTCCAAGAGGGGCAGTCATGTAGCCTTTGAGGAGTTCCTCAATCTCCTCGTCCCTCAATGCTTTTGCATCAATACGTTGCACATCACTTTCCTGGTCCTCCGAAATCAGCTGCAATGCTCCTACACAATCTCTGCCAATATGGGAGAGAAGATCATACGCTTTGGTGGAATCGGCACCCAAACGTGCCTGCAACCTGTTACGGATAGGTTGGCTGTCAGGCAAAAGATTATCAAAAAAGTTTTCAACCAGGATGCCCGAATATTTTTGTAAACTAAGAGGGAGAGAAAGAGAAATAGATCTGCGCTCATCATGGTCAAGCCAACTCTGATCATAAATAAATGTCATCAACCCCTTTGAAGAGCTCTCAAGCCACCCCACCAGTTCGCCATTCATCAGAACTTTGAGACGCCCACTTCTTTCTTTGGCCATTACCAGCTATCCTCCTCTATCGATTCAGTCATCTTCGCTTGAAGGGCTATACCATATCCAAGAGAAGAGAGTAGCCTGAAAAGAGTGTCCAGTCTGACATTGGGGTTGCCGTTCTCAATCAGTGAGACTTTCTTCTGGTCAAGCCCAACCCTGCGGCCAAGTTCCGTCTGGGTCAGCCCTTGCTTCTTGCGCAGATCGCGCATCATTATCCCGAGCTCCTTCGGAGACACCACCATTTGCTGCATTACAACCTCCTACATATTTATGTCGATAGAGACATAATACAGCAATATGTCGAAAACGCAATATATGTTTTACATGTCTTTTTCGACATAAATGAGGTCAGGAGTTGCATTATTCAGATGTGCTGGAACGAGAGGAAATTACTACGTTAGAATACCAAAAAGCTTGCATTTCTAAGTGGTTGGGCAATTCGATAAAATCGTTATTAAAACTAATTCTCATATCTTGCCTTTAGAGCTCAGTATAAGGAGGGCCATTTCTAGGACGGTGGCGAGATTTACCGCGACCGACATACGCCAATTCATCAATTTATTTCTCTGGCCAGTCGCGTTTCATTCCCCCAACTCCTCGTAGTTCTCCTTGATCATCGCAGCCGCGAAAGCGGTATGAAGCGAAAAGTGCGAATTTTGAACAACCCCCCCCCCAATTCCTTTCATACCTCAAAATTCCAACTTCAAATTTCACTTCTCCCCCTCCAGCGCCTGTTTCCCTTTTTCGGTCAGCCGATACTTCTGCAGACGGCTGTTTGGTTTGTCAGGGATGGTGTATTCGAGCAATCCGGCTTCGCGCAGTGCGGGAAGAGCTTTGCGCAGATTGCCACTCAAGGTCTTGTGCCCCGAGCGCGGCCGCAATTTCTGCCGATGAGAGGGGTTGCTTCGTACACGCCTGCAGAATGTGCAAATCGACTTGTGCCTCGACTTGTTCGGTCGCCTGAACCTTTATACGATGCGGCTGCCCCAGATAGACGGTAAAGCGCAGGCGCAGACCAATCTCTTCAATTTTCGGTCCTGGTAGCCCAAGATCCCGGAATTCCGCAAAGATGCGACGCACTCCGGTGCCCCATTGTTCGATCAGGTGGAGTTCCTTGAAAACGCGGGCGAAGGAAAGGGGTCAAATCGGCTTTTGACTTTTTTAGCAAATAGTTAATAACAAAATAATACACCAGATAAACTGGTGATCATCATGTCACATGCAGTGTTAACAAAAGTCAAGGTACTTCCTGTTGATTAATCCTGCTTTGCTGCCTCTTTAAGGCTCATATTATGATCCTCTGTCTGATCTTTAGCCATATTAGCCTTTTCAATTGGGGTTCTAATATTGCTAATTGCCTCTTGAGCAATTTTATCACTAGTCTTTGATGCGACAGAAACCTTTTCTTTATCTTCAGAATTTGAACATGCCGAGATACTGAAGAGGAATAAAATCATTGCGAACCGAAGAAAAAATCCAGCATATCTTTTGCCGCTCATCTTACATTTCTCCCTCTTAAAGCCATATTTAAAGTTCCGAAATATCTCCTTACATAAGAAACTGTAAGCATAGATTAAAGCAGATCACTCCGGGACACCAGCGGGACACCAATAAAATAAGCGAAAACAACCCAAGTGGCTGTTTTCGCTTATTTTTACTGGTGGAGGCGGCGGGAGTCGAACCCGCGTCCGAAAATGCTCCCCTCCCGTATCTACATGCTTAGTTCCGGACTTTAGTTTTCGCGCGGTGAACTCAGTCGGAACATAGATTTCACTTTGCTATTCTGTTACATCTTATCCCCTGACAGACAGACGGCCATCAGGCGACCAGCCCGTTGAGTCGACGCCCCAAATCCGGCTTTACGGGCGAAAACCGGCGGGACGGCAGTATGACAGGTATTAAGCTGCTACTGCGTAGTTATAATCGTCTGCGATTATATTTAAGGTTCTATTGGTTTTACGAGCAAATAGAAGCTCGGCATGCAACGATGAGCTTTCACATCCCCGTCGAATCCGTTTCGCCCCCTAATTTTATAAAGATTCAAGTTGTTGATTTATGGTTATCCTATCTGTCATGGCGCATTTCCCGCTGTAATTCGCGATTACTCTGCTTTTCCTTGAGCGATGCCCGCTTGTCATACTCTCTCTTGCCGCGGGCAAGACCCAGCTCGACTTTCGCCTTGCCATTATCTATAAAGTATATCTTCAGTGGAATCAGAGCAAGACCTTTCTCGTTGAGCTTGCCGATCAGCTTCTTGATTTCCCGGTGATGCAGCAGCAGTTTACGGACCCTGAGCGGATCATTGGGGTTGTGGGTGGCAAAGGAGTACATCGAGATATGGACGTTGTACATCATCGCCTCCCCGCGGGAATCGATCTTCACATAGCCGTCACGCAGATTTGCCTTGCCGGCCCGGAGTGATTTGACTTCCGGCCCTGAAAGCACCATCCCCGCCTCGTAGGTGGCATCGATATGGTAGTCGTGAAAGGCCTTTTTATTTTTGGCGACAATCTTTATTGCCATCAGCTGTTATCTCTTCTGTTTCTCATTCTTTTCCACCATCAGACGGAGGTCACCCTGATTGCTTCCTGATAGGTGGTAATACCGCGCCGAACCTTATCCCACGCGTCCTCGCGTAAAGTAGTCATTCCTTCGCGTATTGCAACCTGCCGAATTTCCAGGGTGTGCACCTCCTCGGCAACCATTTTCTTGATCTTGGAAGACATGGGGAAGATTTCAAAGATCCCGCATCTGCCCTTATATCCCGTACCCCGGCATTCCCGGCAGCCTTTACCCCGGCGCAGCACTACATTCCCCGCCTCGGCCACGGGAAAACCCATCTTGAAAAGATCTTCGCCTTTCATCTCAAAGTTCTCGGCACAACCGGAACAGATAGTCTTGACCAGGCGCTGGGCCATGCACCCCAGAAGAGTGGAGGCTATCATGAATGGCTGCAATCCGAGGTCCCGCAGCCGGGCGATGGATGAAACGGCGTCGTTGGTATGCAGGGTTGAGAAGACCAGATGGCCGGTCATCGCCGCCTGAACCGCATGAATTGCTGTCTCGTGGTCGCGAATCTCACCGATCATGATGATATCCGGGTCCTGCCGCAGAATATTGCGCAGGATGGTGGTAAAGGTCACATCGATGAGTGGCTGCACGGCGATTTGATTAAATTCCTCGTGGACCATTTCCACCGGATCTTCCACCGTGACAATGTTTTTCTCCGGAGTGGCAATCTCTTTTAAGGTCGAGTAGAGGGTTGTCGATTTTCCGCTGCCGGTCGGCCCGGTTACCAGAATAATGCCGTGGGGTGAGGCGATAAAAGAATTATAGACCTCCATATCCCTTGGAGAGAAACCAAGGTGATCGACCTGCTGGAACATCAGTTCGGAGTCGAGGATACGCAGCACCGCCTTTTCGCCAAAGGCAACCGGAATGGTCGACAATCTGATCTCCACTTCCCTGCCGCTCTTTTCACCTATTTTGATCCTGCCGTCCTGGGGCCGTCTTTTTTCGGCAATATCCAGACGGGCAAGAAATTTGATGCGGGCGACAATGGCCGAATGGACCGCCTTCGGCAGATTATAAATGGTGTGCAGCGAGCCGTCGATCCGGAAACGGACCGTCGAGACATTGCGTTTCGGTTCAATATGGATATCACTGGCCCGCTGATCGAGAGCGTAATGGAAGAGATGATTGACCGCTGTTTTAATATGCTGATCGGAGGAGGTAATTTCCTTTGCAGAGGAGATTTTTACAAACCGTTCCAGGTTGCCGATATCAACAGAACTGCTCCCGCCCGGCATAACCCCATACTGATCTTCCGCCGCACTGATCGATTTTTGAAAGCCAAAAAACTCACCAATTATTCTCTTGATATCCGACTTCGTGGCAATATAGGGTTTTATCCTGATCTGATTGGCCTGCTCGATATCCGCCAGTGCCGCCTGACAGTCGGGATGATAGATTGCCGTCTCCACCACCCCGTTTTCCATCTTAAAAGGAAGCAGCAGCTGCCTGAGGGCAAAATTGCGGGGAATGGTCTTGGTGGCGATATCCATGTCAAGCTCGAGCGGATCAAGCTTTTTAAACGGCAGGTTCTTCTCATTGGCCACGGCTCGCATGATCAATTCTTCGTCGACAAATCGTCCGTCGCCGCCGAGCAGTTTGAAATTGAAGCCGGTGACGATATCGACCATATCCGGGTAATCGTTGTCGACTTCCCCCTCTTTGCTCACCTGGCGGAGGAGCTTCTGGCGCATTTTCCCCTTTTCCAGGGTGACGAACTGACGCTGCTTGGGCGTTAATATCTTTAACTTGACAAGAACTTCCAGCAGCGCTTCGCTATGTAGAAATTTCATAGACATACCTTTTCTAACTGTATATGGGACTTTGTACCCATTCTCTCCCGAGGATCATAATTTTGCAAGAAGATTGGCTACATTACCTCAGCAATCAATGAGAAGGGAACGGAGAATTGCCAAATTTTGCCGGTCCTCGGCAAGACTGTCGCTTTTAGGCGTCTCAAGGGTCATCGGCAGCCCGGCGAAGCGGCGGTCATTGACCAGGTTGCGAAAACCATCCAGGCCTATGGCCCCTTTACCGATATGTTCATGACGGTCCACCCTGCTGCCCAGCTCTTTTTTCGAGTCGTTAAGGTGAAAAAAACGAATCTTTTCAAGAGCAAGACAGTTCTCAAGGGCATCAATAGTCGACGCATAGCTGTCCGGGCTCCGCAGGTCGTATCCCGAAGCAAAAACATGACAGGTGTCGATACACACGCCCAACAGTTCGGGAAATTTCGAGTTTTCCAGGATAAAGGCCAGTTCTTCAAAGCTGCTGCCGAGCCCGGTGCCCTGCCCGGCGGTGGTTTCCACCAGCACCTGGATCTCAACACCGCTTTGCTCGATTGCCAGGTCAAGCCCCCTGGTGAAACGCGCAAGGCCAGGCTCTACCCCATCCCCACCATGGGATCCCGGGTGCAAAACCACATAATTTACCCCGAGCTGAGCACAGCGCTGCAGTTCCAGTGCCAGATTATGCACCGATTTTGCCGACAGCTCCTCTTTACCGCTGGCCAGGTTCACCAGATAGGAAGCATGGGAAGCAACCGGCATTCCGCCGCTTTTTTCGTGGGCTGCTTTAAAGAGATCAATCTCTTCCGGTTTCAGTGGCGCCGGATGCCACTGCCGCTGATTGCGGGTAAAAAGCTGAAGTGCCCGGCCACCCACTTTTTCGATGCGCTCAAAGGCAAGATGAAGCCCGCCGGCAACAGATTCATGTGCCCCGAAAAGCGGAATAGAGGTCATGCTACTTCAAGTCCTGTTGTGCCGTCTTTTGCGCATCTTGTAACTCACTTACCGATTGTTCGTAGGTCTGACTGGTAAATTTGCCAATCTGGGCCAGGTAGTATCTTTTCTGCGCTATGTCGGCAGCAGCCGCCTGTTGTTCCGTACGCACCGCTTCGTCAACGAGACCGTTGGCCCAATAGGCGGTGGCCAGGGTATCGAGCACGTGCCCTTCCGGCTCAAGGGTTGCCGCCGACCTGGCCAGGGTCAGCGCCTTGTTCGGGTCCCGGAGGCTGATATCCTCACTGGTCAACAGCAGCCAGGCATAGTTGTTCATAATCTCCGGGTTGGTCGGTTCAAGACTGAAGGCCTTTTCATAGGCGGCCAACGCCTTTTTTTCCATCTTTCTGGTGAGCATCAAATCCCCGATAAGGCGCTGCCAGAGTGCCCGTTCCGGCTCTTTTTTTATCATCTGCAGCAGGACCGCTTCGTCAATATTTCCCTGATCGTTCTGGACCGAATTTTCGAGAGGGATCTGATGGACCAGCACCAGGGTGAGCAGCAGGATGACAATATATGCCAATAGACTGTAGCGCACCTTTCTATTATGCCGGCTGATTCTAGCCGGCTCTCTCTCCGCATGCTTGAGACAGTCGATTCGTTCCCCGATACCGAAGTGATGCCAGTTTCGCTGATCGCGTATATTGCCGCTGAGGATGGCTATCTTCTCAAAGGCGGATACCATGGCCTGAGCATTACCGATGGTCTTCAGGCTAAAGAGGTCGGCCTGCCTTTCGAAGTTGCGGATGAAGTAACCGAAAACAAAGCGAAAATAGATCAGCATAAACATGAGCAACGACACCGACCCCACCCAGGTCAAGACTGTTTCCGCGGGGATACCACTTACATTGATCAGCCGGTTGAGGGGATGCAGGGACAGCAATAAATAGATGAACGGTTCGAAGAGCATGCCGACCAGCAGACTGAAACCGGCAAAAAGAAATAGATACAACAGCAGATGAAATTTTTTTACATGACCGATCTCATGGGCCATGACCGATTCCAGCTCGGCAAGGGACATGGTGTCAATCAGCGCCGGGGTTATGAGAATGTACCGAAGACCCGGGAGAAGACCCATTACCCCGGCGGTCAGCATCTGTCCTTCAAAAAGAGGCCAGAGATACAGATCGGCGGAAAAATTCTGCTTGGCACAGAACGCCTGCAGATGGTTCTTCAGGTGACCGTCGGGCAATTTTCTGCAGCCCCAGAGTCTTCGAACCAGGGGAGGAAAAAAAATCAGTACGAAAAAGAGAAAAACACCGAAAAACAACAGGTCGCCCCACTCCGAGGCAATAACTTTCTGCAGTCCGGGCAGGGGCAACAGTGCTACGATATCATAAAGCACCGAAAGGATGACCCACGGCAGGACAATAGGCAGGTTGGTTTTGATATTGGACAGAATAAATGCCGTCGTGCTCTGTTTTCTACCGAAAATCTGCTCATAATTGCGTAGCCCGGCTCGCCACATGATGGCCAGAAAGATGAGAAATAGCAGCAAGCCGGCCACATTGACCAGGGCCGGCATACTGTTGCCCAACGAAAGCCACGAGAGATAGTACTTCGAATCGCAGAGATAAAGGCTTGCACCGAAAAAGAGCAGGGCGAAAACGGAGAGTTTCTTTTCCGTTACAAAATAGCCTGCCGATCGCATGGCTCGTGGCCGGGCATAGAGCTTGCGGGCCATCCGACTATATCCCGCCAACAAGACAATAAAGAGGAGCAGGGCCTGCCAGCCGGGCAACAGCGGGGCGGAGGGTACCGTGTCGACACTGAAGAGGAAGATAGCGACGAGAAACAGTAGGAGGTTGGTGTACATCAAGGCGATTCACCGATTCTTTTGCAAATTCGAACTCAGCCCGATAGGCGGGCTATCGTTCTTACATCCGGGCTGGATCAACGGAATTTGTTTCCTGTATTTATTAGCGCAGCACAGCTAACCGGATGATCGTTATCCGGGCAACCGGTTTTTCCTGCTTTGTGTACTCTATTCATTTTGAAGATGTTTTCTTGTTGACTTTATCTTTTTCATTGACTTTGTCTCCAAGGTCATTTTAAATAGATCGTTTTAGCTCTCAATGAAGGGTATGGGCGCATAGCTCAGTTGGTAGAGCCATCGGCTCATAACCGATCGGTCGTAGGTTCGAATCCTACTGCGCCCACCATTAATACAGCAGCTTTTGAGCGGAAACAACGGATTCCTTGAAAAAATTAAGATTATACATACAAAAGGGGGAGAGCATAGAACCCCTGGTAGATACATCTCGATTCGGGTTGAAAATGCCTGGACGGGCGAAGTGAATACAAAGGTACATCCCCAGTGGGGTGTACCTTTTTTGTTTTAATGGTTGCAGAGAACAAACTTTCTATGACGGTAAGAGTAAAGGATATTCTCGAGAGCCTCAATGCCGAGGCGCCCTTCAGTCTGGCTGAGTCCTGGGATAATGTGGGCCTCCTGGTGGGCAACCCGGAACAGGAGGTGACGGCGGTTCTCGCCGGTCTCGATCCAACCAACCGGCTGGTGGATGAAGCAATAGCCCTTGGTGCCAACACCATCATCACCCATCACCCGGTCATCTTCAAGCCGCTCCCGGCGATCAATACCGCCGACCCGAGCGGCAGACTGCTGGAAAAGGCCCTCTCCAACCACATCTCTATCATCGGTTGTCACACCAATTTCGACAATGCCCCGGAAGGGGTCAGCGACCACCTTGCCAGGCAACTTGGCCTTGAGAATCTTACCCCCCTTGTCGCATCACCAAACGACGAAAGCATGAACACAGGACTGGGACGGATTGGCGTTTATCCTACTCCGCTTGCGGCCGCCGACTTTCTGGCCGGAGTTCTCCAAGTCCTCGCACTCCCCTCCGTCCAGGTGGCGGGAGCACTTCCGGCAGAGATAACCAAGGTTGCCGTTTGCGGCGGCAGTGGTTCGGAATTTGCGCCGGTAGCCTTTGCCCGGGGCGCCGATGTCTACCTGTCTGCGGAAATAAAACACAGCACGGCAATCTGGGCCGTGGAAAACAATTTCTGCATCATCGACGGCACCCATTTTGCCACGGAAAAACCTGCTGTCGCCCTCCTGGTCAAAAGACTTGGCGAGGCAGGCAAACAAAAGAGCTGGCATATCAAAATCATGCAAACGAAGGCCGAACTTCACCCCTTCGTTTTAATGGATAAAACACACTATAAATAATGAAACACACTACATAGGAGAAACATTTTGAACGAACTCTTAAGCCAACTCGTAACCCTTCAAGCCATTGACCTGGAAATCGATCAGATCGACAATGCCATCAAATCTGAGCAGAACGGTCTTGACGAGCGCATGTCGGCCCTTGCTGAAAGAGAAGCCCTGATCAACGAATTACAGGAAAAAGTCACGGCGCTGCAGAAGGAAAGCCGGACGCTGGAAAGTGAAATGGCCGACAAAATGGACCATGTCAGGGAGCGTCAGTCAAAAATGATGCAGGTGCAGACCGGCCGTGAGCAGACAGCCCTGCTCAAGGAAATCGAAGATGCCAAGAAAAGTGCCAAAGAGAACGAAGAAAAAATCATGGCCATCATGGAAGCCGTCGAGAAACTGACAGCTCAGATGGAAGAGGAAAAAAATCTGCTGAAAGGCGAGAAGCAGCTTGTTACCGAGGAAACCGAAAAGGTCCGGGCCAATATCGAGGCAATCAATAAGGGGAAAAAGAAAAAGGATACCACCCGCAGTGATCAGGCAAGCAAGATCAAGAAATCTCTTTTACGCAAATACGATACCCTGCGGCAGCATCGAAACGGTTTGGCGGTGATCAACGTGGTGGATGGCGTCTGCCAGGGTTGTTTCATGTCCATTCCGCCCCAGCGGTTCAATATGCTGCTCAAAGGCGACGAAATTTTCGAGTGCCCGACCTGCCAGCGGTTGAATTACTATATTCCCCCGACCGAAGAAGAAAATTAAGCGCAGATTTCGCTTTGACTTTCAGGCGTTTTTCACTACATTACCAGACGGAGCGGGTGCATGGTCGCTCCGGTCTTTTGACCGGAGAGGAAAGTCCGAACTCTACAGGGCAGGGTGGTTCGTAACGCGAACGCCGGGCGACCGGGGGAAAGTGCCACAGAAAACAGACCGCCTGATGAGTACTTTACAGAATTTTTTCTGTTTAAAGGTACGTATCTCCCCTTGCGGGGTGCCAGATCAGGTAAGGGTGAAACGGCGAGGTAAGAGCTCACCGCTCCCATGGTGACATGGGAGGCACGGTAAACCCCACCCAGAGCAAGACCAAATAGGGAGATGTTTGAGGGCGGCCCGTCCGAGATCTCCGGGTAGGTTGCAAGAGGTGTTGAGCGATCAACATCCCAGTGAAATGATCATGGCCCCGGTAACGAGGTACAGAATTCGGCTTATAGCCCGCTCCTCTTTTTATTCCTGGAATAACATTATTCTCATTACGAGATGCTGCAGAGCGCTGGGCAATCATATGAGTATTACCTTGTCTCCCACTGGCGCTCCGCCAGGTAAATAAGTCCTCTCTCTTTTTTCTATGACAATCCCAGCCGCTGCCATAATTCCCGCCGCCGGCTTCGGCACCAGGATGAATCTCGACCATCCGAAACAGTATCACCTCCTGGCCGGTGTGCCGATTCTGGTGCATACCCTGCGGCCTTTTATTGAAAACAGCCTGATCGGCCAGATTGTCGTGGTTGTCCCCGGGGACTGGATAAAAGAGACCCGGGATTTGCTTGACCGCTATGGGGTTATGGCTTCTAATATGGCCATAGTGGCCGGGGGCCCCAGACGCCAGGACTCGGTTCTGGCCGGCCTTAAAACAGTAGCCGAAACCATGGCCATCGTGCTGGTCCATGACGGCGCCAGGCCACTGGTGACCGGAGAAATCATCAACCGCTGCTATCACGCGGCCCTGCTTCACGGCGCCGGAATCGCAGCGATTCCGGTCAAGGATACCCTGAAAATAGGTGACGAATCCGGCAGAGTAACTGCCACCATCGACCGAACTTCCCTCTGGCAGGCACAGACTCCCCAGGCCGTCAGAAAAGAGCTGCTGGCAGCAGCTTACGACAGTAACGGTGGGGACGAGGTGACCGATGAATCGTCTCTTCTTGAAAAAGCCGCAATTCCGGTGACTCTTGTTGAAGGAGCCGAAACCAATATCAAAATAACCCGCCCGGAGGATCTGCTCTTGGCCGAGAAAATTATTCGACGGGACCCGCCGGCACCCAAGCTGCGCATCGGACATGGCTATGATGCCCACCGCTTTACCGAAAACAGAAAGCTGGTGCTAGGCGGCATCACCATCCCCCACAGTCATGGCCTGGCCGGACATTCCGATGCCGACGTACTCACCCATGCCCTGTGCGACGCCCTGCTCGGCGCCCTTGGTTTAGGCGATATAGGTCACCACTTCCCCGACACCGATCAGCGATATGCCGGTATCTATTCCATTGATCTCCTTGCGCAGGTCGTTGCCCTGGCAGGTGAACATGGCTATGGTATTGCCAATGCCGATATTACCGTGGTCTGCCAGGCTCCCCGTCTTGCACCCTATCTCGACGACATGAGGGACCGGCTCTGTTCGACCTGTAAAACAGAGCCGACCATGCTCAATATCAAGGCAACCACTACTGAAAAAATGGGCTTTACCGGACGACAGGAAGGCATCAGCTGTCACGCCGTCGTGCTCCTGCAATCACGCCCCGACCCGGCTGATACCTCCGGAGTCTGCGATTGTACCCCAGGCAGAGTGTAAATTCCTTTACGAAACGATTTCCTGATAAAACAATCTTCCAGTCACATGCGAGGCTTAAATATGACAACTGCTATAAACCGGGAGCGTCTTGCCGCCACCTTCTCCGAACTGTGTGAAATAAGCAGCCCGTCACGAAAAGAAGGGGCAATGGTTGCCTGTCTGAAGGAAAAATTCGCCGCACTTGGCGCCGATTCTATTTACGAAGACGATTCCGCTGTCCACACGGGATCGGAATCAGGCAACCTTATCATCCGCTTTAACGGCACCATGGCCGGCCAGGAGGGCTTTTTTCTTTCCTGCCATATGGATACAGTCGAACCGGCCAACGGGGTCCAGGTGGTGCGCACAGGCGATATCTTCACCAGTAAGGGCGAAACAGTGCTCGGCGGAGATGATAAAAGCGGTATCGCCGCCATTATTGAACTTTTCACCATCCTGCAGGAAACGAACAGCCCGCATCCGATGATCGAGCTGGTCATCACCACCTGTGAGGAGATCGGTCTTCTCGGCGCCAAAAGCCTTGATCATTCCCGGATTCAGACCAAATACGGTTATGCCCTGGACTCCTGCGGCATCGATCAGGTCATCGTCGGCGCCCCGGCGGCAAACAAGATCACCGTCAGGATCAAGGGGCTGGCTGCCCACGCCGGTCTCTGCCCTGAAGCCGGGATAAATGCCCTGGCTCTCGCTGCTGATGCCCTGAACAGACTCCGCCTGGGCCGGCTTGATGGAGAATCGACGTGCAATTTCGGAGTCATCCAGGGGGGAGTTGCCGCGAATATCATCCCGGAACAGATGATCCTCAAAGGGGAAGTCCGCAGCCACGACAGCACCAAGCTCTGGCAGTATACCAGAGAGATCGTCAAAACCTTTGAGACAACCGTCGCCTCCTGGCAGGGCAATCCGGCCACCGGGGACAAACGTCCTTTGGTCACCTTCGATATCGTTGACGATTATCCAGCCCTGGCTCTTGCTGCTGATACTCCGGTAGTCAAAAGGATACAAAAGGCTTCTGCCGGAATCGGAAAAGACCTGCAGTTCATCATCGCCGGCGGCGGCAGCGACGCTAATATTTTCTGCGGCTACGGTCTGCCGACGGCCATCGTCGCCACCGGAATGAACAAGGTGCATTCCATTGATGAACAGCTGGATCTGGGCGATCTGGTCAGCCTGACGGAACTCCTCCATGCGCTGGCCACAATATCAGGTTAGGCGACAGACCCCGATGCGGCAATTAACATTCCAATATGTTTTCATTAGTTACTACCTGTCAACCGAAACGGCCGGCCCGGTCATGATACCCGGATCGTGTTTTTACAGCTCCCCGTACTCTTTCTTGTTGAATTTAGGCGATACTTAATATAGATTTTATTCTTTGGGTTACCAAAAGAAAGGCACAGAGGATTTCTCTTTGTGCCTTTCCCTGTTTATGCATTAACTGAAATTGGCCTGCTTGCCTTGTTGTTCAGTATTCTTTCAAGCAGCCGGAATTTCAGATAACTTAGGACTCTCTCCCGATGTTACCTCAACACAGTAAAAAATCGTCAGACGGACGCCCCACCCATGAATGCGGGGTTTGCGGCGTTTTTAATCACCAGGACTCTTCAAAACTTACCTACTTCGGTCTATATGCCCTGCAGCACCGGGGGCAGGAGAGCGCCGGCATTGTTACCTCCAATGGCTCAAAGGTGAATATGTACAAAAATATGGGGTTGGTCCCGGAGATTTTTTCCGAGGAGATCCTCCAGGGCCTGGAAGGCCACCTGTCCATTGGCCATGTTCGCTACTCCACAACTGGGGCGTCAAATGTCACCAACGCCCAGCCGCTGATGGTCACCCACAAGGGTACGACGCTGGCGGTTGCCCATAACGGCAATCTGGTTAATTCCATAGCCCTGCGCACATCGCTTGAGGAGCAGGGCTCGATCTTTCAAACCACCATGGACAGCGAGGTTGTCCTGCATCTGATGGCCCGCTCTACCCATCTGGGTCTTGAGACTGCCCTGAAGAACACCTTCACGGCTTTAAAGGGCGCCTATTCTCTTCTGCTGATGACCGAGGACACCATGATCGCCGTGCGCGACCCGGACGGCTTTCGGCCGCTCTGTCTCGGTAAGCTGAAAAACGGCAACGGCAAAGGTTGGGTCGTGGCTTCGGAAACCTGCGCCCTTGATCTTATCGAGGCAGATTATGTCCGGGATATAGAGCCGGGCGAGATCCTGATCCTTCAAGAAAGCGGGATGACCTCCATTTTCCCGTGGCCCAAGCAGGACAGCCATTTCTGCATTTTTGAACAGGTCTATTTTGCCAGGCCCGATTCGGAAATATTCGGCATCAGTGTGTATCAGGCCAGGAAACGAATGGGTGAGATTCTTGCAGAGGAAGCAAAAATTGATGCGGATTTCGTTATGCCGTTTCCCGATTCCGGAAACTACGCGGCTATCGGTTATTCCCAGGCCTCCGGTATTCCGCTGGAGATGGGGGTGATCCGCAACCACTATGTCGGCCGGACCTTTATTCAGCCGACCCAATCGATGCGTGACTTCAATGTCAAAGTCAAACTCAATCCGGTCCGTTCTTTTCTCAAAGGAAAAAGGGTTATTATCGTCGAGGATTCAATAATCCGGGGAACAACCGGAAAGAGCCGGGTAAGAGCTTTGCGGGCAGCTGGTGCCAAAGAAGTCCATATGGTGGTCAGCTGCCCACCGACCAGACATGCCTGCTATTACGGCATTGACTTTCCCGATGTGAAGCAACTTATAGCAAATCAAAAAGAAATCAACGAAATCGCCGGTTATCTCGGCCTAGACTCCCTGCATTACCTCAGTCTGGAAGGACTTGTCAAGGCGACGGGGATAGCGAAAAAACAATTTTGTCTGGCCTGTTTCGATGGAAATTATCCGGTTCCACCGGATCTTGCCTTTCACAAGGATGCCCTGGGGTAAACCGAAAACCCTGGCCAATCATTTCCATCTCGGGAAATGATTGGCCATCAGACCCTGGTTACCACACAGTTTTTGCCGTTTCGTTTGGCATCGTACATAGCCTGATCCGCCCTGTTTTTAATGGCTATCTCGTCTTGTTCCTTCGGTACAGTCTCGTTTCTTTCGCAGGAGACAAGACCGATGGAAAGAGTTGTCGTACCAAAGCGCTGTTCGACAAAACTGAGCAGAATACGCTGGACTATTTCCGTTCCCTGATTGGCGGTGGCTTGAGGAAGCAGGACGGCAAACTCGTCACCGCCGAGCCTAAAACACATATCAACGCTCTCTCTGGTGCACTCTTTGAGTATTTCCGCGAAGTTGACCAGAACCTTATCCCCCTCATGATGTCCATGCTCGTCGTTGTATTGTTTGAAATTGTCAATGTCGATCATGGCCAGCATTAGGGGATAATTCTGTCGATGCGCCCGTTCCACCTCATCGGAAAACCGTTCGTCAAAAGCCCTCCTGTTCAGTATTGCGGTCAGGCCATCCTGTTTTGACAACCGCTCCAATTCGCGCATCATCCTTCGCTCACGAACGGCCCGGGCCAGTTTTGCCTCAAGCTCCGCCTGGTCGATCGGCTTCTTGATAAAATCCATGGCCCCGGCTTTTATCACTTCGGAATAACTTGCTTTCTCGTGATATCCGGTAGAGACGATAACATCTGTTTCCTTGTAATTTTCAATAATATGGCCAAGCAGCTGCAAACCATCCATCCCCGGCATGACGATATCGGTGAAGACCAGATCCACCGCAGTTGATTTCAAAACGGCGATCGCTTCAACGCCATCCCCGGCAACCAGGCAGTGGTAGCCAAAAGAACTCACCAGCACGCTGAGTGTCATCCGGACCAGATCGTCATCATCAACTATCAATATTACAACAGAATCGTTCTTTTCTTCCATTTCAGTCAGTGATGGTCCTACGTATGTTGTTTCATCGGCTGGTTTTGCTGCCTTTCTCCTAGATAAAATTGTACCTAGAAAAACAGATAAAGTCTAGGCGGCTCCTTCTTTTCCCTGCAAAAGCTTAGGCTGCAACAGGAATATATCGACAAAAACACCAATTTTTCTTACAGCCCACAAGCGGGTACTCCATGAAGTACCCATTTTGGGGCTGTAAGTGCCTTGAAAATAGGGCCAAAATTCTGATGTTCATAGATCTCATGACTTCATGCTGATTAACGCCTGGAACTCAGGAGTATGGCTCAAAATACGAGAAAAAGTGAAAAACAGGAGAAAGATGCGCCTGCCAATTGCCTTCTTGCCAATGTACCTGTAGAATGTCAGAGATAAATTTTTAACTTTATCAACCCGACAAACAGCCTTATGGACGCCAATAATCTAACTCAAATCCTTGAGGGGAAGCTGGACGACAACCCCTTGGACGAGATTCTTTTTCTTGCAGAAAAAATCTGCCCCACCATCGACCTTGGTCGAATCCGGGAGGTCCATGCTGATTTGATTTCTTTTTTCTCCGGTTCAACTCCTGATTTTCAAAAGAATACTCTCCCTTACCACAACTTGCGGCATAGTCAAATGGTTGTGCTGGCAGCAGCCCGTCTGTTCCACGGACTCAACTGCAACCGGGTCCCCATCTCGTCAGACACCCTGTTCAAAGGACTACTGGCTGCCTATTTTCATGATACCGGAATGTTGCTTCAGGAAAGCGAGTCGACCCATTCCGGGATGGAATATATGGCCAATCACGAAGCACGGTCGATCGAGTTTCTTAATAAATACGTGGACCGGAAGGGTTTTGGTGAGGATCTCTCCAGGGACTGTGCGACAATTATCAAATATACCGATCTGGACAGTGATCCGGCAACTTTTGACTATCATTCCCATGAAATCCAGTTGGCCGGGCAGGTAGTCGGCTCAGCGGATATTCTGGCCCAGATGTCCGACAGGTATTATCTGGAATGCCTGCCCCTGCTCTTCAACGAACAGAAAACCGGCGGCATAAACCAGCATAGTTCGGCCCTGGAACTTATGGACCACACGGCAAATTTTTATCATAATGTGGTTTTGAAGCGTCTCACCACAACGTTTTCCAACACCTCGAAAGCGATGCAGACCCATTTTCGGGAGATGTATAAAGTCGACCGCAACCTGTACATTGACAATATCGACAAAAATATCGAATACTTAAAGAAGATTATTGCCCAATGTGATGGTATCGACTGTCTTGAAAAACACCTGAAACGGATTCCGCCGCCTATTTAGTCCGTGGGTCACACCCGGTTTCAAACATCTCGAACAGCTCGTAGAAAAGTTTTGTCACGGTGCTGTAGTGGGTGGCCGACCCGGAACCGGCATAGGCCTTCGTCAGCTCCATCGCCTTGGCAATACTCTCCCGGGAATCTTGATTATTGGGATCCTTGAAAGCCTGCACCAGTTTTTTGCCAATAGTATCTTCCACCTCTTTCCCTCTCTTGGTTATTTTATTGGAGACAGCGACCGCTTCGTCACAGGAAGCACCTCTGTTCCCTGATGTCTCAGCTCCGGGAGCAAGTATACAGGATGAAGGGTAGCCGGTCTATGGTTTAGTACCTTAGTCTTGAAAGCCTGCCCAAAAAACAGAAAAACGAAAATCAAATGTAGATACAATGAGTTAGGAACTATACCAAGGCACTTATACCGCCCTTGTGGGGTATTCGTGAAGAAACACAATGATATGACGAGTCAGGAATTTTTTCTGTTACAGACGGTGACTACCTTACGATTGAGATTTTCGAGAAATTTAGATAACTTTTTTTCTGCGTTCTTGATCACATTGGTTATTTTCACATCGTCAAGCGCGCCGACTACCGTCCCGCAGGCGACACATTGAATGAGACAGAATTTTTGCCCGGTTTTCGTTGTTACATGAACAGCCTCAAACTCGTGATATTCACATGTCGGGCATTTTGACCTGGCCATAAAGACACCTCTTGAAGGGATTATCGTCGCATTTGCTAAAGATAACGCTAAAACCTCACTGGTTCAAGGACCTCTTTTTTCAATTTCTGTCCTTTAGAAAACAACGGAGACCTCTCTGGTATCATTTCGTTCTGATACAAAGAAAGCGAAAACACTACGCTGAAGAGCCTGGCATCATGGTTTTACCACTCAATGAGAAGATCGGTTACTGCAGCTGAAGACAGCTCGAGTCTATACATGCAACGAATGCATGGGACACAGCGACACCACAGCCGGGGCTGAAAGAAAAAATTTAGGATGATCGATTTGAGCGTTGTTTACGGCAAAAAGAGATGGGCCACTTTTAAAGCAGTATTTCAGGGGCTTTTTTACTGACAGGTTCTCCGGCTGCTCACTGGTCGCAGCAGGAAAATGACCGGCGGGAATAATGACGACCCCGAATCAACCAGGGTCGTCCCAAAAAAATATTTCGGCTGCTTATGGCTGATCCGTCAAGGCTCTCAGAAAAACGACAAGCTTCCATTCCTCCAGACGGGTCAGACCGAGATTTCCCAGTTCCGTTCTATTGACATTCTCCTCCACTTCCGGGGGTTCCCATCCCGCAACATCGCGAGTGTTGTAGAAATTGACGATCTCCTTTAGGGTCGGGAAATAGCCGTTATGACCATAGGGTGCCGATTTAGCCACATTACGAAGAGTTGGCACCTTGAACTTGCCGTATTCTGCTGGCTCGTTGATATCAACCCGTGCTCCCAGACCAAGATCGGGTGGCGTACCCTGGGTAAGTTCATAGACTCTCCAGTTGATGGGGATTCCAAGGTTGTCGTAGGAAAAATCTGTGAAGAGCGGAGGATATACAACACCCTCAGCATCTATATAATCCGTCGTTGCATGGCAGGCGGCACAATTGCCTTTGTTTGCGTCATTAAACAGAGCCAGCCCCTGCATCTGAGTGTCGGTCAGAATATCCGCCGGCAAGAGAGTCAGATCAGTAGATGTGTCGATCCCGCTCACCTCAATCCCCTGTTGCCGGCAAGCTCTCCAAAATCGATCGAATTTAGATGTAAACCGGGTGACGAATTTTGACCGTTCAAAAGCGGCTATAGCAAAACCGATATTATCATAGGTCCTCTCAACATCCGTAAAATCAGTTTCGGGGAACACCCTTATAAACAAATCCGCATAGTTGGATACCGAGACAGCGGCAACAACTGCCGGTTTTGTCATCGCCATCTCAACGGGATTGAGAAAGGGTCCCAAAGCCTGTTCGGCCAGCGGGTCGCCGAGAGTCGTACCTGTAGCGCGGCCATCCCAGAACATACCTCCGACATACCCTCCAACACTATCATCCCAACCAAATATCGGACTGAAACCGGCATAGGCCGAACCGGGTGCGTTGCGTCCGCCGAACAGGTTAGGATCAGAACCATCGGAAACAGGAAAATCGACAGGATTTCTTCGGTTGTCCGGATCGGCGAATCCGGCGGAGGGATGGTGGCAGGTCATACAGGACTGATTTTGATTAAGCGACAGGCTTTTATCTTTGTAAAGGTACGCGCCGAGCCTTACGAGATTGTTTTGCTGACCGGCCAGGACAGAACCGGCAACGAGGCTAAGAATAAGAGTCATCGTGCCGAGAATCAGGTTTCTCATAGTGTACAACCTCCATTGTTAAGTGAATATCTGGTGGGCATCTTCCTTCTTTGAACTTTGTCACATGTTTAGATAAATCTGCCTTTCCCGGCCGTTTTCAGACGCCGGTTTCCCGTCTGAAAAATCTTCATCATTCCTCGCAACAGGACACGTCCATCCCAACATGCTACGAGGGTCCTTCTCAAGCAGTTTCCAGCAACCAAGGAGTCTTTTTTAAAACGAACAGACAACGAATAAGTTACACGCACACGGGCATTTATTGTATCGAACAAGAAACTGTCTGGAATTCCGGACAAATAGACACACTGATTTTATCAGGATACCTCTGAAGACTTGTCAGTGACAGTTGCTGCCGAACAGAGGCAGGACATCCCGACAGCAGAGCCGCTGCCACAGAAATGCAGGGCATCGGCACATCCTATCTGCTGCAATTTTCCAATAGGTCTTTCCTATTGGAAAAAGATCCATTTTCCGGGTAAATATTGATAATTACAGAGGATGGACATCAGCATTCCGGGTTATTTGCAAAGATGGATATTAATGGCAGCTACGGACCTCCCAGATTGGGAATTTGACGATGAATTCGACGGCGGTGAAGAGACCTGCGGCCGGGTCATCGTAAATCTGTACCTCTATCTCCGTGACCAGCAGCCCGGTCGGCGCATCCTGGTTATTTCCCGTGATCCCGGTGCCCCTGTCGAATTACCGGCCTGGTGCAGAATGACCAGGAACCAATTAACCGATATGCAGCATCCGTACTATCTCATTACCCTGAAACCAGAACTCTTAAAGAGGTAAATTATGTCCAACACATTTTGCGTGACCATTACCCACTGTAAAACCGATGGCGATAAGGCAACCCTCGGTTTTGTCGTCGCCAATGCCGCCCAGGGCAGTGAGAAGGAGACTCTGGTCTTTCTCAGCTCCGACGGGGTATACTGTGCAGTCCCCGAAGAAATGGCGAAAATAGACGAAGGCGGTCCCTTTGCCTCGTTAAAAGACCTGGTGGAAAAATTCATCAAGGCCGGGGGTAAAATCTATGTCTGCACCCCCTGCATGAAAAAACGCGGCATCGGGGAAGCCGACCTGATCGAAGGAGCTACCCCTGCCGGCGGAGCCGCCCTGGTCGAATGGCTGGCAAACGGCTCCCCCTGCGTCGCCTACTAGCGGAAACAGGCGCAAGGAGCAGAAATTATGGCAGTTGATGTCAATTCCATTACCGCCGACCACATATTTGACGGAGGGGATCTGGACTGCGGCTCTGGTCTGATCCTCCTCATCCGTGAGAGTATGCTTAAGGTACCGGTTGACGGCATCCTGGAGATGCGCAGCCGCGAACCGACTGTAAGCGATGATCTGCCGCCCTGGTGCAGAATGTCCGGCCATGAATATCTGGGCAAGATAATCGGTGACGACTACACCAGCTATTTTGTCCGAAAAGGCGCTGGCATTCAGCAGGAGCAGGAGGCCCTGGCCAAAGACAAGGATGCAGCCAGAAAGTATCAGTGGCGGCTTCGGGCAAGGTCAACGGGGCACCTGAAATCGACCATCTACGCCAGGAATTTTTCCTTTGAAATGGGACAGGCGGCAAGTTTCGAGGAAAAAGACCGTTACCCCAGCGGCCTCGAATATTTTTTCGGTGCCCTGGCCGGCTCCCTGACCACCGGTTTTGCAACGGAATGCGCCCGCGAGAACCTGGAAGTCGATGACATCGAACTGTCACTCAGCGGCTCCCTCACAAATATCCTCGCCCATATGGGACTGGAAGAGGGGGATCCGGCGGTAAAATCCATCGACCTCAAATGCTTTGCCGCAACCTTTGCGGACGAGGATCGGGTCAAGGCCGCCTGGCAGCGAACGGTGGACCGGTCGCCGCTGGTGGCCACCCTGAAGAAATGTATCGATCTGCAGCTCAAATTCGTCATCGTGTAAAGTATATGAATGCCCAAAACACCTTTTTGACCACCCAGGTCGGCTCCTGGCCCAGATCGAGGCAGATGCTCAAAACATTGCGCGACTACCAGAAGGGCCGGGTTTCCCGCAACGAATTCAACGCGGTGGCCGATGGTGAGATCCGCCGGACAGTGAGCCTGCAGGAGAAGGCAGGACTTGATATCGTCGTCGATGGCGAGCACCGGCGGGAGAGCTTCTATGCGTTTCTCACCGACAAGGTTGCCGGTACCCAGCTGATGTCGCTCGCCGAGATGCTCGACTTTGTCGAGGATAAGGCCGAATTCGAAGAGATGCTGCGGACCATGGATATGCCCGCCTCGGCGGTGAAAAATCCCACCTGCATCGGCAGACTGACCAGGAAGGAACCGCTGGCGGTGGGCGACCTGCATTTTCTCAGGACGCTCACCAATAAACCGGTCAAGATCACCCTGCCCGGCCCATACCTGCTCACTCGGTCAATGTGGGTCGGAGCGCTGACCGGCAAGGTATATCGCAATCACAAGAAAATGGCCGACGATATCGTCAAGATTTTACGGGAGGAACTGCTCGAACTCCGGGATGCCGGCTGTGAATTCGTCCAGTTCGACGAACCGGTCCTCACCGAGGTGGTCATGTCGGAGGAATGCCAGCGACGCACCTTCATGTGAGCCACTCTTGCCACCCGCCGGGATGCGGGTAAAGAACTGAAATTTGCCGCTGAGCTGATCAATAGAATCGTCAAAGGCGTGGATGGAATTCGTATCGGGGTACATATCTGTCGCGGCAACTGGTCGAAGGACGAGGATGTCCTCCTGCGGGGTGACTACGCCCGTCTGCTGCCGGCCCTTGAACGGATGAAGATCGATCAGTTTGTCCTGGAATATGCCACTCCCCGGGCAGGAGATATCGATGTGGTCGGTAAGAAACTCGCCGACCGTGAACTCGGCCTTGGAGTCGTCAATCCCCGCACCAATGACGTTGAACCTGTTGCTGCAATTGTCGCCAAGGCCGAAAAGGCCCTGGAATACTATCGGCCGGAACAGCTCTTTCTCAACACCGACTGCGGGTTCGGCTGTTTTGCCAGCCGCTCGGTGAACGTCGAGGAAGTTGCCTATAAAAAGCTCTGCGCCATAGTCGAGGCAGCAAAGATCCTGCGATCAAAATACCGCTAAAAGTCCAATAGGTTTACCAGCATGTCAGCCGGGTCGGGGCAGAGCTGATACGTATCACGAGGCAATGCCGGGATTTTACTATTCAATGGTGGAATTGCTCACCTGCGGTGGCCCCGAACCAAGATAAAAAATACCTGGATAACCACTGGTTTCAAAACCGTCACTCGGATTGTCGTGCAGCTGTGAATCCCGAATTATGAGTGATCCCGTCCTGTCGTTGCTGACAAAAAAGATAGCCCCGCCGCCCTCGTTGGCATGGTTGTCGGCAATTTCAGTGCCGCAGAGGGAGAGGGTGAAGGTATTGCCGTCGTTATAGATAGCCCCGCCGCTGCCGCCGCCCGGTGTGTCGGGTCTTTCCGGATTGGCCCCCCAGCCGACCGCCCTGTTGTGGGTCATCCGGCTGTTGATAACCGTGTAGGAGACACCGATACTGCTCAGGGCTCCGCCGTTGGAGCAGACATTGCCGTTGGCTGCACTGCCGCCAAAAACGGAGCCGACCACATAGGCCGGCAACCCCTGGTACTGGCTGAATACCCGGACTGCCGCGCCACCTAAATCCGGACCCGTTGCCGCACAGACATTACGGTAGAAGCGGGAATTGACAATCTTGAAACGTCCGCCACGCACCCAGATAGCCCCGCCGCCCTTAAACTCCTCTTCACCGGAGGAATCACCGTCCACGAAAGTGAGATTTTGTACCGTCAGTTGCGGATGATCCTGATTGTCGCAGTGGGGTGTGGTCCACTTCTGATTGGCATCGCAGGTATTCATGTAGAGGATGCGATGGGCCCCGCCGCCGCTAAGGGTGACCTTGCCGCCGCCATCAAGGACGATCTTCGGTCCGGTATCATTGACGATCTTCGCCGTCTGGGTCATGGTGATCGTGACCGGCTGCGGCCCGCAATTAAAGGTAATGATCCCTCCCTGGGCCACGGCTTCGACCACGGCGGCACTGGTACAACTCTGCGGGGTGCCGTCGCCGATTACCCGGTCTGGGCTTGAAGTATCCTCCGCCTGGCCTTCCGCGGGAACCGTACAGATCGCCTGCGGCGTTGGTTCCTGCGCTTTTTTTATCAGTGCCGGCAGATAAAGAGGCAGGAACTCACCTGCTGGGCAGGCAGCTGGAAAAAGAACGAGTGCTGCCAGAAGGACAAGGTGCCAGCCACTTGGAAACATGGCTGCAGGAAAACTGCACGTGGAGGTATTCAGGCTATATTTTATGGTCATATCGTTTTAAATCCTCCTTATTGTTACATCGTAGAGGCGCAGAAAAAGGAAAACAACTTTTAATTTTTAAAACAATGAAAATCCTTCATCTCATCAGCCAGCACCCGGAGAGTACCGGCAGCGGATTTTATCTGCAAAACATCATCCGCCAGGCCGCAGCTGCCGGCCACGACAATTTTCTCATCGCCGGCATGTCCGGAAGCCGGACACCCCGCTTCGACCACCTTGACCGGAAATTCTGCCGTTTCGTCGATTTTGCCGAAGGCAGCGAGATAGACTTTATCATCCCCGGTATGAGCGATGTGATGCCCTATCCCAGTTCGCGCTTTAAGGACCTTACCGCAACGCAGCTTGACCGCTATGAACACGTTTTCAGAAAAACTATAGACTCCGCCATCAAGGCGTTCTCACCCGATATTATCCACAGCCACCATCTCTGGCTGATGACCGCCGTTGCACGGAGTATCAACGGCAAACTGCCGATGGTCACTTCCTGCCACTCAACCGACCTGCGTCAGTTTGCCCAATGCCCCCATCTCAGGTCAAGAGTGCTGCCCGCGTGCCGGCAGATCGATCGAATCCTCGCCCTCAGTCAGGAACAGAAGGAGATGATTGAAACTCTCTATGACATCCCCCATCGCCGGATTGACCTGGTTGGGGGCGGCTATGACCAGCAGCTGTTCTCCTTGCACAAAAAAGATCCACCTGAACCGGTGCAAATTTTATATGGCGGTAAACTGAGCTTTGCCAAGGGTGTCGACTGGTTGTTGCACACCTTTTTCAACCTGCAGGAGAGAGGTCTGCATCTGCACCTGGCCGGATCAGGTTCCGGCAAGGAAGCAGAGACGTGCCTGGCCATGGCCAAAAAGGCCAAAACCGCAATTACCGTGCACGGCAGAATCAGCCAAACAGAGTTGGCAAAGCTGATGGCCAAGTGCCATCTCTTTATTCTGCCCTCATTTTTTGAGGGTCTCCCGTTGGTGCTGCTGGAGGCTCTTGCCTCCGGCTGCCGGATTATCACCACCGATCTGCCCGGGTGCCGGGAACTACTGGCAAATGCAAGCGGGGATCTTGCCGAAATGATCGAGTTGCCGGCCATGACAAAGATTGACCGCCCGAACAAGGAGGACCGGCACATGCTGGAAGCCAAACTGGCGACAGCCATTGACCGCATGGTCAATCGCGTACGACAGGCGCCCTCGCCATCGGCCAGGGAGATCCAGGAGATTACGTCAAGCTATAGCTGGGAAGCTGTTTTTCGGCGGATTTTTACAGCTTATGAAAAAGCCGTTGGGGAGAGAACCGGCTGAGCAGGGGGTTCCAGGCTGATAGCCACAGCGGCGATATCGTCGTGCAGTTTGAAGCGAGGATATTTTTTCAGGGCCGGGTCCCTGCGCTGCAAGGATCGGACTCTGTCCCGGACAGCACTCAGCCCGCCCTGACGATAGAGATTGACAAAACAGTCCCAATCACTGTCCTCCAGCGGGTTTTCCCGGGGCAGAAACAGACCGTCGGTAAAGAGCAAAACATCGCTGACCTCAGCGAGATCCTCGCAGCCGTGCCGGAGGAAATCAAGGGCCGCGGGTTCTCCGTTTAATACCCCGTAACTGATGTTCATCTGCAGGCGAACCCGCCGGATCTGCTCGGCCAAAACTTCCTGAATCGAGGCGGAGGAAGGGTGCTCCGAATCCTGCCATATGCGCAGGGTATCCCGGTCTATATCACTATCCGGAGTAACGACCCGGTAACTGCCGTCGCTGTTGATAAACAGGATAAGGGCGTCCCCGGTCTGGCAGTACTCCAGCCGATTTCCCGACAAACGCACCACCGCCATGCTGGTCGACCAGAGCCGATGCCGTTCGGCCATTGAGACCTGGTAGCTCTGCAGGGCCTCGCGAATACGATTGTTTGCCTGTTCGGCTAACAGGTACAGGCTGGAGCTTTTCTGCTGAAAGGTTCGTGCTGCGGTCCGGGCAGCGAGCAGGCCGCCGGTGAGGCCATCGTCGAAGCGCCGACGGTCAAGGCTGGTGGCCCCGTCAAAAACGCCGAACAGGTTTTCCGCCGTAAGCAGAACATCCTCATTGAACTCCCCGCTGCCTTTTTCAAGGAGCGTCTGGACACCAAAGGACGGCGAGGTTGCAGTTGACCGAGGGACTCTGAATTGTTCAGATGAAAGATACATGGGCCTGTTGATTGCTGGTTAATCTCATTTCAGGCAGTATAATAAAGGCTGGAAAGAATACAAATTGCTTGTTTCTATGGGCCGATTGGGCGCAATAGTATTTTCCTATATCGATCCTGTGACGTAATGGGGAGACCCCGGTTTCCGAACCTGTATCCGTTAATAATGACAGCTATTCTGCAGAACATAAGCCAGATGGCGTGGGAGGCCTATCTCGCGGAAAACAGCGCGGCGATCTTCTCCCACCGGTACGCCTGGGGCGAAACTCTTGCGACAACCTATCGCCTGCAGATTTTTCGTCTGGTAGCGAGCAAAGAAAATGACCGAATTTCAGGCATTTTGCCTCTTATTTTGTTCGATCCGCCGGATCGTGAAAAACGGCTCATCTCTCTTCCCTATACTGACGGGGCCGGCATCGTTGCCGATGATGCCAGGACCTGCGAGCAACTACTCGCAGCGGCTCTGGTACTGGCGGAGGAAATCGGCGCCGCCCATGTGGAGCTGCGCCAGGCCGGCGACCTGGCCATGACAGACCCAGACGGCGATCTTGCCGCTCGCTGGAGCCATACGGCGCATGCCTTCAAAACCGGACTGGCGCGCCCGCTGCCTGCAACTCAAGATGAGCTTTGGTCACAGCTTTCAGCCAAGGTCCGCAATCAGGTGCGAAAAAGCCGTAAATGCGGCTGCACCGTTACCACAGGCGGCGAGGAACTTTTTGCCCGATTTTTCGAGGTTTTTTCGCACAATATGCGGGATCTCGGCTCGCCGGTTCATGCGCCGGAGCTTTTTCGGCGGCTCCTTGCAGAAAGATCTCTTCAGGCGAGGCTAGTGCTGGTGCATATCGACACGCAACCTGCCGCGGCGGCCATGGTCTTCAAACACCATGGCACCCTGTTCAATCCATGGGCATCCTCGCTGCGCAATAGGCGTTCCGCCTGCCCAAACATGCTGTTATACTGGGCGATGCTCGCATACGGCATAGGGGCCGGATGCCGCCGGTTTGATTTCGGCAGATCCTCTCCCAAGGCGTCAACCTGTCGGTTCAAATGCCAGTGGGGGGCTAAACGGCAGCCGCTCATCTGGCATGTATTCTCCAAAAGACCTGCTACCTGGAATCCGCTTACGGAGTCCCTGGTCGACAATGATTGGAAAACCCTCGATCTGCCATCCTCCAGACGAGACGGGCCTGGGCTCAGACGCTGGATCAGTCTCTAGAGGTACGACGATGCAGCTAGCCTGGAAAAGTCACGTTGTTTCAATCCCTCAGCCGATCTTTCTCGTCATCGAGGATGTCGGCTGGTGGCAGGGAGAGGATGGGTCGGCGGTCAATCAACCATATCGTAATGGTTTTTTAAGACGCCACTGCCTGGAAGATTACCAGGCTCTCGTTCTGCTCGCCGAAAAGCTGCAGATGCGCCTGGCACTCGGCATGGTGCTCGGAGAGTGGGACAGAACCAACCTGCTGCGAAATATTCCCGGCGCTACCTGGATGGGTACGTCCTGGGACAACCGGATCAATCAGGGTCCCTGGCTCGATGAAACCGTGCAATACCTCCGGGACAACAAGAAGTACCTGGAGATTGCCCTGCACGGTCTCTGTCACGAATTCTGGCAGGATGGCCGCATGACCCGTTCCGAATTCCATGACAGCAATGGCATGATGCGACCGGAAAAAATCGTCAGGAGCCATCTTGAGGCCTTCGGTACAATTCGTCAGCAGAACAACCTGACTGAGGTCCCGCGGCTTTTCATCCCCCCGGCCCTCAACCACAGTTTCGGCAACACCAGACACTCCATGCAGGCCCTGCTGCATGAATATGGCATCCGCTATGTTGTCACCGATTTTTCAAGAGCCCGGCAGTATTCTCCCCCGCTCTATGAAAAATTCACCTGGGAATGCGGCGTCGCTCTGCTGGAAAGAGGCCAGGCGCCGGTCTCCTGGAGCGAGCCGGCGACGCTGCCGGTATGGGATTGCGCGAATCCTATTCTACCCCTGCACTGGGCCAATCTCCTCCACCCTGACCCCGGCCGAAATGTGGAGATCGTCAACCGCTGGGCGGATTATTTACTGGCGGCAGCGGGTCAGCCCGACCGTGTTCTGGTCAAAGATATCCGTGCCTGCTGGCAGCAGGCCACGACCTCTCACCTGGCCGCCTTAAGGACGGAAGGAGACGATTTCGTCATTGATCTGCATGGGCTGCCGGAGTCCATGCCTTTAGACTGCCGGTCTTTCTCTATAAAAATTAAAGGCATCCCGTCCGCTCGCATTCATTGCCGCGGAGCACGGATTACCTCATCCATGCGCAACAGGCCGGATGTGCAAACTCTTTTTCTGTTACCGGAAACAGGAGAAAAAAGAATACTTGTCTATATCGACTGAACCGGTTCAGCACTCTATACAAGTCGCAGCGTCACTGCTTCCACCCGGCATTCCTGCATCAATTCCTGCCCCATGCTTCATCGAAAAAATGAAAAATTAATTTTTCCTGACCATACTTTTATTTTCCCCGATTATCATGGGTTACAATGTTTATGGTATACGTGTCACCCGGACTCGCGAGAAAAAAGTTTTCCGTGGTCTGGAAAAAGTATCTTCAGATGAGGTACTATCTTAAAGAACGACACAATGCGGAGATAGACAATGGACGATAAATTAAAAATACATGGCGCAATCAGCTGGTACGAACTGATGACCAGCGACGTGGAGGCGGCCAAGGAGTTTTATTCAGCTCTTTTTTGCTGGGAATATGAAACGTTTGACGGCGACCCTGCCGCTGAATATAACGTGGTGAAGGTCAACAGTGAAATGGTCGGTGGCATTATGAAAACTCCGCCCCAGTGTACCCATCAGCCTCCATGCTGGGGAGCGTATGTTACCGTGGAAGATATCGATGCCACTGCGGCAAAAATTGAAAAACTGGGCGGGAAAATCATTGTCCCGCCAACGGACATACCTACCGTCGGCCGTTTCAGCGTGTTCAGCGATCCACAGGGAGCAGTTCTGTCGGCGATAAGTTATTTTCCGCAAGACAAATGACTACTCCACCCCTGAAACAATGGCAAAAACGACACGCTTATCCACAGTATCTGCAAATCTAAAGAAGCAAAGGCTCTACATCAGCCTGCAGGGAATCATGTCAAAAAAAGAGGTGGAGAGACTCTATACCGATATTCGCTTCTGTGCTTCTGACCTTGAACCCGGTTTTGCGGTCATCACCGACCTTACCCACTGCCGAATCGGCCATCTCAGCGCCATCGGCACCTACCGGAAAATAATGCATTTTCTCCTGGAGAAAAAAGTCGGACGGATCGTCCGAGTCGTCGGCGGGGCCAGGGTCATTTATGTCCAGCTGTTAAAACTCTCCGATAAATCCCAGGGTTATGAGCCGGAGTATGTTGCAACCTTCGAGGAAGCAGAAGCACTTCTTGATGAACAGATCAAAAAGCAGCAGGTTGCCTGACCGGCCAGAGAAGATAGCCACGATTTACCATCGTTCAGTATCAATGCCGTCCCGTCTTACGACCTACGCTGCCTTGTTCTTCTTCCAGCTCTTTTCTTTGCCGTGGATCAGTCTGTTAATATTCTCATGATGTTTGAGCCATATCAAAAGCGCAACACATGCCGCCGTGATGATGGTCGTGTTCGATGCTCCCAAAAAATAGAGCCATAGCGGGATAAGACCGGAAGAAAGGAGAGAACCGGCCGAAACAAAGCCGGTCAGAGCGACAGTACCCAGAAAGACCGCCAAACTCATGGCAATTGCCGGTGGCGAGAGAAATAAAAAAACCCCCATCCCTGTCGCCACCCCTTTTCCGCCGCGAAATCTTAAATAGATTGGAAAAATATGCCCCAGTACGGCCATCAGGCCGGTAACAGCCACAATCAGCTCTTTTGTCTCCGATGCAGGTAAGAAAGAGGCTGCTCCATACATCGGCAAAAACCCCTTGAGGCAATCGCAAAGAAGGGTAAGAACGCCAAGTTTTTTACCAAGGACCCTATTGACATTGGTGGCTCCTATGTTTCGACTGCCCTCGGTTCGAACATCAACGCCGACCATCTTGCTGATCAAAAGACCAAAAGGGATCGCCCCCACCAGATAACCGATTACCGGAAAAAGAATGTGCATAGTGTATGTCCTGACTTTGATGGATGGGGCTTGCTACTTCCTGAAAAGGTGTAACAATTCCCCATGACTCCTGACCCGCGATCGGAAAATATTGCTCAACATCAACCTTGTAACCGAAAGGGGTCTTTTAATCAATGGCCTGAAGGTGAGGATTTCAATTCACCCGCCGGCCCCGACCATTCCGGTGGTGGCAGCCGGACCCGGCTGCGCGTTAACATTTATGACAATTGTGCTTATCTTTCTAACCGTAGCAGAAATGAAGTTGCTATGGTACATTGCCCGAAATCTGGAAAAGGTCTAGAAGACTGATCACGTTTCAAGAATTATACAACACAATGAGCATTCAAAAAATATTTCAATATCCCGATCCGGTTCTACGAAAAGAGACAAAAAAAATCGATGCCTTTGACAATGGTCTGGCCAAACTCGTCGAGGACATGGCGGAGACCATGTACGATGCGCCGGGTATAGGTTTAGCCGCTCCCCAAATCGGCAAGTCCATTAAGTTGATTGTCGTGGATACCACTGAGGATAGAGAGGGGGAAAAACAGTACATGCCCCTGATTAATCCGGAAATTATTGCCCACGAAGGTACCCAGGTCGATGAGGAAGGCTGCCTGAGCGTCCCGGATCTTACTGCCAATGTCACCCGGTATCTGAACATCACCGTCACCTACCAGGATTTACAGGGACAGCCCCACGAACTTTCAACCAAGGATCGCTTTGCTGTCGTTCTGCAACACGAAATCGACCATTTAAACGGTATTCTTTTCATTGATCACCTCAGCCCCTTGAAACGAAACCTTTATAAAAAAAAGGTCAAGAAGTGGCTGGCAACAAAATAACAGGAGCGAAGATGACGAAGCAACCGCTGCGTATTATTTTCATGGGAACCCCTGATTTTGCTGCAAAAATTCTAAAAACACTGATTAATGGCCCCGACGAAGTGGTTGCGGTCGTTACCCAGCCGGACCGGGCCAAAGGCCGGGGAAAAAAGCTCACCCCCCCACCGGCCAAGGTGCTGGCCGAAGACGCCGGTATTCCTGTGCTTCAACCGACAAAAATCAAGACCGAAGACTTTCGAAACGGGTTGCTCACCTATCGACCGGATTTGATTGTCGTTGCCGCATACGGGAGAATTCTTCCCAAGCCGCTCCTGGAACTTGCCCCCCTAGGCTGCATAAATGTCCACGGTTCACTCCTGCCGCGATATCGAGGCGCCGCACCGATACAATGGTCGGTAATTAACGGAGAAAAAGAAACAGGGGTGACAATCATCCAGATGAACGAGGGGATGGACACCGGCGATATCCTACTCAAGGCAACTTTTACAACCGAGCCGGATGAAACCAGTGGTAGTCTCTTCGACAAGCTTGCCGATCTCGGCAGTGCCACCCTCCTTAAAGCTATCGAAGGAATACAAGACGGAACGATCATCCCCGTCGCCCAGGATCATGAGAAGGCGACAACCGCCCCCATGCTGAAAAAAAATGACGGGCTGATCGACTGGGCAAAAGACGCCCAGGAGATTGAACGCCTCATCCGGGGACTTGATCCATGGCCCACCGCCTATTGTTTTCTCGACTCGAAACGACTGAGACTCTTCAGACCGGAGGTATTGCACAAAGATAACGGTGCCCAACCGGGAACGGTAGTTCAGGCCGACAAAAGGGGCATTTTCATCGCCTGTGGTAAAAATACTTTGCTGGTAAAGGAGATACAGCCGGAAGGTAAGAAACGTATGCCGGTGGAATCCTTCCTCTGTGGCCATCCCATCGCAGCGGGAACTCTTCTTTGCCAATAACTCAAGAGCCAAGGGCGAACGTGATTGCACCATCTTCCGGCAGAATAGCTTATCTGGACTGTTTTTCCGGCGTCAGCGGTGATATGCTGCTCGGTGCCCTTCTGCATGCCGGTCTTGATCGCCATCTCCTCGCCGAAGAACTTGATAAACTCCACCTTGACGGCCTTGAACTCCTGATTGAAGGAACAAGCGTCAACGCCATCGGTAGTACGAAAGTGTCCGTCAGCAGTGATCGCCGCCAGGAACTCAGGACCTTGCCGGCTATTCTGCACCTCCTTGCAACCAGTGCCCTTGATCAAAAAATCATTCATCGGGCAGGTGAAGTTTTCAAGGCTCTGGCCCGAGCTGAGGCCAAGGTCCATGCAATTGCCGTGGAGAAAGTGCACTTTCACGAGGTTGGTGCGCTGGACACCATAGTTGATGTGGTCGGTACCATTATCGGCCTGCATAATCTGGGCATCACCGGACTTTTCTGTTCCCCCTTACCGATGAGTCACGGTTTCGTGCGCTGCGATCATGGCATGTTGCCACTACCGGCCCCGGCGGTATGCGAGCTTTTACAGGGAGTGCCCACCTACGGCGTTGAGCTTGAGCAGGAACTCGTCACCCCCACCGGCGCAGCCCTGATTGCAACCCTGGTTGATAATTTCGGCCCGTTGCCGCCGATAGCTATTGCCGCAACCGGATACGGCGCCGGTAGCCATACCTTGACCAACGGCCAGCCAAATTTGTTGCGTATTATTGTCGGCACTGCCATTGACACAGTGGAAGAGCAGCGGGTGGAGGTCATTGAAACAAATCTCGACGACTGGAGCCCGGAAGGCTTTCCCTATCTCCTGGAACTGCTTTTTAACCAGGGCGCACTGGATGTGACACTGACTCCGATCCAGATGAAGAAAGGCCGGCCGGGATTCACCCTGCAGGTTATCAGTTCCCCCGCTTTTGCCCACCAGCTAAAAGAGATACTTCTTACCGAGACCACCGCCATCGGTCTGCGTTTTAGAAACGAATCCCGCAGAACCCTGCAGCGGGAGAAGGTTACGGTGATGACCAGGTGGGGTGAGGTTATGGCCAAAAAGGTGCTCACCCCGGCGGGGACGAAAATCTATCCTGAATACGAAGAATGCCGGAGGATTGCCGCTCAATTCAGGATACCGCTGCAGGACGTCTACAACGAGGTCCGGTACCTCCAGGCGAAGAAACGATGAACCATTTGATAATGGCCCTTGCCACCGGCCTCTATGTTGGCAAACTTGGCAAAGCACCGGGTACCTGGGGGTCTCTTGCCGCCCTGCTGCCCTGGTTCTTCATCAGGGATCTGCCCCTGTCCACCTACCTGCTGCTCCTTGGAGTACTGTTTGTTGTCGGCTTTTTCGTCGCCGGCTCGGCGGAAAAAATCCTCGACAGCCCGGATGCCGGCTGCATAGTTATCGATGAAATCCTTGGTATGTTCATCACACTGACAGTAGCCCCGCCCCATCCCGCCGCATGGTTTCTCGGCTTTGTGCTGTTTCGCATCTTCGATATTTTCAAACCCTTCCCCGTTTCCTGGTTCGACCAGCGGATTCACGGCGGCATCGGGATAATGATGGACGATGTCATCGCCGGCCTGTACGCTTTCCTCTGCCTGCATCTCATCTGGTGGACTATCGTCACTTCTTTTTTCCTGGACTAGACTGCCGGCCAAAGACACCAAGCTTCAGGCAGGTGCTCAAACCGATCATTTGCTCTGCAGATCCTTTTTTGCCTGACCCTGGAGAAGCGGTCTGTGGGAGAGAACCTCACGTATTTTGGCGAGCAGTCGATCCGGTGAGAGAGGTTTGGCAATAAAATTGAGGCCTTCGTTCAGGACACCTTTTTTATGGATGATATTGGCCGTATAGCCACTCATAAAAAGCACCTTGAGATCCGGTCGACTCGGACCAACCGCATCAAAAACCTCCTTGCCGTTTTTTTTCGGCATAACCACATCAAGAAGCAGGAGATCCACCTCATCGCAGTAGCGGTGAAATTTTTCCATAACATCATCACCGTCAATGGCCTGAATGACTCTGTAACCGGCCATTGACAGAATATCAGCAGCGAGATGCCTGACCTCATCGTTATCCTCGCCGATAAGGATCATTTCATGCCCACCTTCAATGGGTAACTTATGATCTTTTTCCTCCTCTTCCTTGATTTCGTTCTCAACCAGGGGCAGATAGATCTTTAAGGTTGTTCCCTTGCCGGGTTCGCTGTAGACACTGATATCGCCATTATGCTGTTTGACGATACCATAGACAATCGAAAGCCCCAGACCGGTACCCTTGCCAATTTCCTTGGTACTGAAAAAGGGTTCAAAAATCCTCGCCCTCGTCTCCTCATCAATGCCGTTTCCGGTATCGGAGACCGAAAGGACTGCATAGTTTCCGGGACGCATGAATTCGTGTCTGACGAGGAGCTCTTCTGTCAGGAGGATTCGATCGGTTTCGACACTGATCGTTCCCCCTTCGGGCATCGCATCGCGCGCGTTGGCAACAAGATTCATGAGCACCTGTTCCACCTGTCCCCGATCGGCAAGAGCCATCAGACGACCACCGCTGTTATCGATCTGCAATTCGATATCCTCGCCAATTAACCGCAGTAACAGCGAGCCCATCCCTTCGACAATTTCATTGATATCGACTGGTTTCAAGTTGATGATCTGTTTGCGGCTAAAGGCAAGCAGGCTCTGGGTGAGTTGAACCGCTTTTTCGGCTGACCCCAGAATCGGGGTAAGGTAGTGCAAGATATCCTGATCATCGGCTTTTTTTATTTTCAGCAGACTGCCGTATCCGATGATGGCGGTAAGAATATTGTTGAAATCATGAGCAATCCCGCCGGCAAGAGTTCCAATTGCCTCCATTTTCTGGGCCTGCCGCAGCTGCTCCTCAAGCTGCTTTTTCTCCGTGATATCCTCATTGACCCCGTCGATCCATTTGAGCTGATTCTTTTCATCATATACCGCCGTGGCATTGGAGAGCACCCAGATTGGCGTCCCGTCCTTTTTTTTCATCAACAATTCGCGATCAGAGATAACTCCCCTGCTGTGCAAATCCTTGAGAAACAGGTTCCTCTCATCAGGATTCAGATAAAGGTCCGATACTGTTTTATGACTGAGCTCTTCTATTGAGTCATACCCGAATATCCTCACCATGGCGGGGTTGGCCTGGAGGATCCTGCCGTTATGCTCTGCACTGGTCCGGTAGACACCAATGCTGATATTATCCACCAGGGTATGGTATTTCGCATCAATCTCCCGCAAAGCCAACTCGGCCTTGGCGCGCCTGTTAATATTGATCGCCAGGAGAATAGTCACTAACATTACCAGGAAGCTGAAGATCGTCGCCGCCCAGACCGTATCTTTACTAAAAGTATAAGAGGAAGACGGTTCATTGATCAGTTCCGACCCGCTCGGCAGTTTGGCACGTTTGATATCGAAACGCTTGAGTTGTAGGAAATCGAAGCGATAGCGATTGGGACTCTGCATGATCACCGGGATGGCATCGGGAGACTCACCGGCAAGGATGCGACTGCCCAGAATGCCTGCGCTCTGGCCCTGAGCCTCGCCACTGGTCAGCATTCCTCCGACGATGCCAAAACCAAGATAGAAATCCCACATGCCATAGACGGGAACCCGACTACGTTCTGACAGCTGCCTGGCAATTTCATTAAACTCAATAAATTCCCCACTGCGGTCTTGCTGGAAGATGGTAAGAAAGACCAGACTGTCGTCCGGGAGATGCGACACGGTAGCATAGAGCTGAGAGAGGTCAAGATCATCGAGAAGATGGATTTTAATCCTGTCCTTGTAGACAGGGATGATATCCTGGATCTGTCGATGGACTATTCGGCCCGTGGTGGTCTGGTCGACAACCATGTAAACATCCTTGGTATCAGGATGCAGGCGGAGCATAAGGTCGAGGTTATCGACAATATCCGCATCCTCGTTTATCCCTGTGAATCCATGATGGTTTATCAGTCGCCTTTTATCAAACCAGTTAACGCCACAGAAGACTACGGGAATATTGCCAAAAACAGTATCACGATGCTTGAGCAAAAAGGAGAAGGCATCATCGTCTGTTGCAACGATGAGATCAAAGGCGATATTTTTGAACTTATGGCGATAGATGTCAGGAAGACGATTGAGATAATCCTTATCAAAGGTCCATTTGGTCCCCATGTACTCGAGATAGTGCTTTACCTGGCCACTGCTTTTTTCCAGTTCAGTGATGACACCATTGGACAGTTCATCCGTCCACTTATAGCCATGATGGTAGGAATTGAGGATGAGGACGTGTTTTGCTGATTGGGACGAAGCGACACAGGGGGATGTAATCAGAAGAATGACGGCCCAAAGAAGATATCGAATCCTGCTGCTACCCATTCCGGCTCCACATTGTTGCACCTCAACAAGACGATAATCCTGGGTGAACACGCCTTGATCATGGCATTGCAATACGGCAGGTCTCAATAAAGGGTCGCATCGCCCGGGTGTACTGATAACCTTATTAAGTTTAGCCGAGGGGCGATTTCTGTGCAACTTTTTCGCTACTATTTCGGGCTGACCTGCCGTTTCTATACTTTTATACCGGGAGCCCTGTCGGGTTATAAGGCGCTAACCCCCAATATGGTTCGGGCCTGCATCTTAAAAGATTTACCGGCTAAGACTATTGTATTGCTGGATTAAATATCTCAATACCTGTGGTGGGCTTGAAAAAATCGGCGGAATGAGGTGCAGAAGAAAAAATGAGAAAGAAAATCAGCAGAGATGGCAATGCAATTGAGCTCACAGCCGGTCACCCGTCTTCAGGCGAATACGAAATTTTTCGCTCTCGGCCAGAATCCGGTCCAACGGATCCGGTCAAAGTGAAGACATTTTTGACCGGACCCATATCCACATCAAATATTATAAGTTATTCGTCTTGATCAGGACGGCAACCGCCACTTTGTACGAGACGGCAATCAAGGCGGCCCAGCCAATCAATAATACCGCAGCCATAATGTACTCCTTTGTTTGTTCGTTTCGGTGTTCTTTTCAACCGCTGCTTAATATGCTTTCTTATCTTCAAGATCCTGCATATCGATCTTTCGCGAATCCATCTGCCGCCAGACGTAGGCGATATACGCCAGGACGACCGGAATAAAGAGCGCGACATAGCTCATGGCGGTCAAGGTATAATGACTGGAAGAGGCATTATAGATGGTCAGACTCGATTGCAGATCAACCTTGGATGGATAAAACGGGGTACCGTTATAGCCGGCGGTTAAAAAGACCGCGAGACCGACCAGCACTGTGCCCAGGCCACCAAACCAGATGCCGGTGGTTGACCGGGCCAGGCTGGTTCGGGTAACCCCGAGAATGACCAGAAAGAGACCGACCAGAAGAATGCCAAGAACAACCGGCATAGCCAGCAGATTATTCAGGTATTTATGGGCCACCATGCTGACCACACCGCTCTCGTCGGTACCAAAACCGTCGATAAGCAGCAGGCTCACCACCACATAGAGTAAAAAGGGCAGGGCACAGAGGAAATTGGTCAAACATGACTTGCGCACCCGGGCCTCAAACTCGGGAACCCCGTTGAAATCTATATTATTAACCAGATACATGGCGCCCAGCACCCGGGCATTGAAGACCAGGAACAGGCCGAGGGAGAGGTTAAAGAGGGAGAAAGCCGCCTCAACCCCCCTGAGCGGGTTGGTCCAGGTCACCTGGTTAAAATCGTTTAAGGTGAAATTAGAGCCGGTGAAAAAGGTTCCCACAGCGGCCCCGATGAGAAGAATACCGACAAAGCCATTTATGAGAAGGAAGAGCTCAAAGGTCCTGGCACCGAGCAGGTTGTTCGGTTTTGTCCGAAATTCATAACTTACCGCCTGGATAATGAAAGTAAAAAGAATCAGTAACCACACCCAGTAGGCGCCGCCGAAACTTGTCGCATAAAATTTGGGAAATGCGGCAAACAAGGCTCCACCAAAGAGCACCAGGGTTGTGAAGGTCAGCTCCCACTTGCGGCCGAGAGAATTGATTATGAGAGATTTCTCCCGCTCGCTTTTTGCCACCTGCCAGAGCAGGGTCTGTCCCCCCTGAACAAAGGTGAGAAAGAGAAAGAGGGCTCCAACGACGGAGCAGATGAGCCACCAGAGTTGCTGCAGCGTCATAAGGTCTAATTTTCCAATCATGTTACACGCCCTCCGGTCCTATTTTGATCTGTTTGAGCATAATTTTAATCTCGGCAATGAGCAAGACGGCGAATAAGACAAAGAAGATAAGTAAGGATGCCTGCACATGGCCTGCGGCAATTTTGGTTGTGGCCATCTTCACCGGCAACAGATCCTGTATAGCCCAGGGCTGACGCCCGACTTCGGCGACCACCCAGCCCAGTTGCGAGCCGATCATTGCCAGGAAAAAGGAGCAAAAGCCCAAAACCAGCAACCACTTTTTATCTTCCAGGCTGTCTTTATAGGAAAAATAGAGATAAAGCAGTGTAAGCAGGAGAAAAAACGTCCCCAGATAGACCATTACATGAAAAGAATAATAGGTAGTGGCCACCGGCGGAACCGTTTCCTCCGGACTGTTCAGATAGCCAAAGCCAAGATAGTCCTGATTCACTTTAAATCGTGCCAGGGCGGCTTCCTTTGCCGCCCCGTCCCCGGCCTTCCTGGCCTGCTGCATGGCGGCAAGATCAGCGATGGCAGCCTTGCCTTTCTCCATCTTTTCGGCAACGGACATAATCCCTTCTTCCTGGTTGCCATAGACAAGATCTTTAATGCCCGGGACAAATGCGTTGAAATCACGTTTGGCCAGAAACGACAATCCCTTGGGGATAGAGACCTCAAAGGCAAATGGCTGTTGTCCGTCACCCAGTTTCTTTCCGCTGGTCAAAATACCCAAGGCGATGATATTGGCACCTTTAGATCCATCATAGAGTCCCTCGTAGGCGGCCAGCTTCATCGGCTGAGAATACCCGTTGGTAAAGGCAGACTCATCTCCGGTAAAGGCGGTGAAGACGGACGACAGCAGACCAAAGACCGAGGCGACGATAATCGATTTTTTTGCCATCTCCACATGCCGTCCCCTGAGCAGGTAATAGGACGAAATGGCGATAACGAAAAGAGAACCGACAACGAAACTCGAACTGGTTGCATGGGTAAACTTGGACATCGCCACGGGAGAAAACAGCACATCCCAGAAATTCTGCATTTCGAAACGGGCACTCTCGGGATTAAAGGACATGCCGACCGGATACTGCATCCAGCCGTTGGCTACCAGGATCCAGAGAGCCGAAAGGTTGGAGCCGATGGCTACCATCCAGGTAGAAAAGAGATGAAAGCCTTTCGAGGTCCTCTCCCAGCCAAAAAACATCACTGCGAAAAAGGTTGCCTCAAGGAAGAAGGCAAAAATACCCTCAATAGCCAGGGGAGCTCCAAAAATATCACCGACCATCCAGGAATAGCTGGACCAGTTCGTTCCAAACTCGAATTCCATGATTATCCCGGTAGCCACCCCGATAGCGAAGTTGATGCCGAACAGGGTCATCCAGAATCTGGTAAGCTGTTTCCACTCCGCCTTTCCGGTACGCACGTAAATTGTTTCAAAAAATGCGCAAAGAAACGACAATCCCAAGGTAATCGGGACAAAAAGCCAGTGATACATCGCAGTCAGAGTGAACTGCGCCCTCGCCCAGTTCACCGTGGCCAGATCTATTTCACCCATTACAACGCCCTCCGTAGTTAATTATTTTGCACCGATCCGGTCAACTGGTGAATGACATGATCGGCCCTCTGTTGATCCGTTGAAAAATTTGTCTGTAGAAAATCCGGGAAAAAGAACCACTTCAAAACGACCAGCAGGACAAACACCTTGATGAAGATAATCCTCCATAGCGTTTTGCCAATGGTCATTCTGCTGAAACCGTCCAGATAAAAACGATAAATTTTTAAAAAATATGATGATATCATATCGTTCCCACGATTATTCCGGCAATCCTCACCCATACATTTTAACCACTTGGCCGAACTCAAAATGAATGAAGTCCTCATTTCTTTGAGCCCGAAATAAGCGTAACCAATCAATTCCCTGGAGTGAATGTACAAGATGTGCGCAATTAGTCAAACGTAAACAAATTTTTGGTAATGATTATCATTATTGGTAAATTTTTGCAATAAAAAAACCCTCCTTCTGCTCTATATTCTGCAAAAGGAGGGCTTTTATCGAAGACGCACTCTTCCAAGGCCTGCCATGGCAGGTAACAGGACTGTTAGATGGCGTCTGTTCCTCTTTCGCCCGTTCTCACCCGCATAACATCCTCAACAGGCAGAACGAAAATCTTCCCATCGCCGATCTTTTCCGTATTGGCTGCCGTCCGAATGGCATCGACGACTTTATCAACCAGATCAGCGGCCAGCACCAGTTCAATTTTGATCTTGGGGTTAAAGTCTACATTGTATTCAGCACCGCGATACATTTCTTTGTGCCCTTTCTGCCGGCCGTACCCTTTGACCTCGGATACGGTCATTCCGGTAATACCGATGTCCGTTAATGCCTCCTTTACCGCCTCAAGTTTAAAGGGTTTAATAATTGCTTCTATTTTTTTCACTTGGACTCTCCCTTCTTATTCTTTAGTAAACTCAGGATATGCAGCCAGTCCGCATTCCGCGACATCGACGCCTTCCAGCACTTCCACTATTCTGACTCAACAACCTCCACCACAGAATTACCAAATGAGAGCCTAGCGCACATACAAGCTGGAAAACTCTCATACGCCTGCAACACAAAAGATGCACGTAGACCACGCTTCGGTAACTCTTCCCGTTAGATACAAAATTTGTGCCATACAGCCACATTTAAGAATATTATTTTCAATATCAGCACGTTACTTTCGATAATTCCACTCCAATCCAAATTCAGCCTGGTATTTTCGTTTCATTTTTGCAGTATTGTTTTGTTATTTGTTACATATTTGTACTATATTTTCGAGGCAGTGCAGCAATCCTGCGCTCTCTTTCGGCAACAGAGAGCAACCGAGCTCATCCGGAAGGTCCTTTACCGGAGCCTGCAGAGGCCGTAAACATTCCCGAGAGCAACCAAGACAACTCCTTTCCTGTTCTGCCAAAACAAGGTAAGATGTTCGGGTCCATCGTCAAGACAAAGAAGAACTGGTGCGTACGCCAATTAGAAAATATACAACAGGAACATTATGATACGCGATTTAGCCCTTGCCGCAAAGGCCGCATGTAGCGCCGAAGACCAGGAAACCCTGGTTCCCCTCGTCCTAAAACTAAAAAAACTGTCGGAACTCGTCTCCAAGCAGGGCATACTTGCCCTCGAAAATGAACTCCTGCAGATCAAAGACCCGTTTCTGAATCTTGGCGTGCAACTGATTATTGACAAGGTAGAGCCGGAAAATATCAAAGACGTACTCGATTCTGATATCTACTACAATCAATCGAACGGCAGAGAGCTGCTGAAAAAGATCATCATCAGAGAGGGGTTGCTGCGTATCCAGGCAGGAGATACCTCCAGAAATGTGCTGATCTGCACGAAAGTCTTTCTTGCCAAGGTTGACGACAGTGCCTTCCGAGCCACGTAATCTCTCGAGATATCAGATGGTATCGCTGATTTTCCGGGAGCGCTGAAGGGAACAGGTGAGTGTCTCAGGAAAGCAGGCCATTAAGGTAGTCCGCCGCACAAGCTGCACCATCGGTATTTACGGCAAGTAAAGGATAGCTGGTCCGCTCCAGGAGACCGAGCACCATCCGCTCCAGTTCCTCGGCGACCACCTGAGCCTCAGAAACGGTGGTGATAGCTTCACCCACCGACCCTTGGAGGTTTTGCAGGTGAATCTGCTGCTCCTCATCCTCCATTTCCCGAAGAACAACCAGCGCCGGGATCCTGGCATGGATAACGTCCATAAGACTATTGTAGCCGCCATAAATAATGGCCAGCCTTGAGTGCAGCAGGACTTCGGTATACTTGCTGCCCGGAGATTCCAATCGGCAATTCGGGACATCCGCAAAGAAGCTGCCGATCTGACGCCCCCTGTCGAAACAACTCTCGGTATCGACGAAAATAACCCAATGGCCAAAAGACCGGGGGACCTTTTTCAACACCTTGGCCAGGACGGCCAGAAACTCGACGGTCTTCTCGCCAAGCCAGGGGATGGAAACAGTTCCCGCCACTGGCGTATCGCACCGGGCCAACCCGCCATTCCAGCGGCTAAACTCGGCCAGCCGCACGACGTAGCCGCATTCCAGGGCCTCGGTATCATATTGCCGCTGCAACAGAGCAGGGTGGGATGTGCCAAGTACCGTACTGTCGCCATACCAGAGTACCGCATGATAATGTTCTTTAAACAACCTGGCGGCAAGCTCCGAATGCGCCTGCTTTACCCCGCCAACCACACCGCGTACACCGAGAATCCAGCGGGTATCGCTATTTTTTGTGGCTGTCAAGGCAGGGACAAGCTCCCGGTGCTTCCCCTGCGGGGTGTGATCAACCAGAATCAGTCTCGGCCGGTACAGGCAAACCAGATGGGCCAGCTCTTTTCCTCTCAACAGCCCGAGCTGTTCATCAGAAAACATCGATTTGCCGGGAATGCCGATTGATTTCCCGGCAACCACCCTGGTTGCGTACGACGGCAGCTTCAGCCAGTCGAGGGGGGCCCTGCCGATCAACTCCTGGGACAGATTACAGCCCGAGACAAAAAGCACCTTCAGTTCGGGATAGAGACGACGCAGGGCAATTCCCACACCGATGCTGCGGCTTGCGTGCCCCAGACCACGTCCATCGTGGGCATAAATCATGACGTCCAGACGGTCCGTCGGCAGCATAGTTACTCTCCTATGGGATTCTGATCAGGCACAGCGGCGGGCGAGATCTGTTGCCACACTGTGCACCCGGGCTTGTGACCCGGCGTAGAAAATCGATGCAATATCTTAGAATATTTGGTTTCCTTTGCCAATACAATCTCTTTCACCTTGCCAGGACAGCCGCCCGATTACACAGATATGAAAATCGCTTACTACATGCCGTTCAAACCTCTGGACCACGCCAACCCTTCTGGGGATCTGATCATCGGCACCGAGCTGCACAATCATCTGACAGCCAGAGGGCACCAGCTTACCCTTGCCAGCAGGATCCGCTGCCGCTGGATCTATTATCGGCCGCTGGCCCTGCTGCACCTTCTGCGCGAGAGAAGCAGAATAATCCGGGACTTTCGCCAGGCAAAACCCGATCTCTGGCTTAGTTATCATTGCTACTACAAGGCTCCGGATCTCCTGGGGGCAAGCTGCAGCAGGAAACTGGCCATTCCTTACGTGATTTTCCAGGGCATCTACTCAACCAAACGGCGCAGACAGCTCAAGACCCTGCCCGGCTTTCTGCTCAACCGCAAGGTATTACAGGCCGCCGACCATGTCTTTACCAACAAAAAAAGAGACTTAATCAATCTGCAGAGACTTTTGCCCGAAGATCGTCTCAGCTATATCGCACCTGGAATACACCCGGAACAATTCGAATTCTCGGAAAAATGGAGAAAGGAATTACGCCAGCTGTGGGCAATCAAAAATGAGACGGTCATTATGACCGCCGCCATGATGCGCCCCGGGGTGAAAACCGAAGGGATTGGTCGGGTGATCGACTCCTGCGCGCAGCTTGTACAAAAGGGCTACCCCCTCAGCTTACTCATTGCAGGAGATGGCGACCAGCGGCAGCAACTGGAAAAAAAGGCGGCCGAACTGCTTGCCGGCCACGTTCTGTTCCTTGGAAAGATCCCCAGAACAGACCTGTACAGATATTACAGCGCCGCCGATATTTTTGCCTTTCCCGGTATTGACGAATCGCTTGGAATGGTCTACCTCGAAGCCCAGTCCTGCTGCCTGCCGGTGATCGCCTACGGGGACTGGGGCGGCGGCGAAGCAGTAATCGATGGCCAGACCGGACTTCTTTCCACCGCAGCAGATCCTTCCCTCTTTACTGCAAATATACGGCGCCTGACAGAAGATACGGCACAAAGGAAGACCCTCGCTCTTGCAGCCGGCGATCATATCCGCCGCCGTCACGACCTGGATCAAAATTATACTTTTCTGGAAGAAAAACTCAGCACCTTAAACCATGGTAAATAATTGCCGGTGCCGTCCTTTCGGCTTCACGTGCCGTCATCTAAAACGATGACCTCTACCCGCCGATTTTTTTTTCGTCCTTCCCTGGTACCGTTCGAGGCGATTGGCTCCTTGTTACCCATGCCCATCACCTCGATTCGCTCGGCAGCGATTCCTTTGGCCAGCATCAGTTTTTGTACACTTCTTGCCCGATCCTCCGATAATTTGATATTTTCCGGGGAGTTGCTCCTGGCCGAGACAAATCCTTTGACCAAGACTGCCGCCCTGGGATAGAGTTTTAATTTTTCGACAAAGCGCGTCAATACTTTTTCGCCGGCAATGGTCAGTTTAAGGGAATTCGGACGCAGTCCGAGAACTATCTTTCTCGGCTGCAACGGAGCCAGGTTGGCAGCTGCCGGCTGCCGGACAACCGTAGTAATCTTCTTTGTCTGGTGGGCCTTCAACTCTTTGACCGGGTCATGTCTATGCACAGTCCCAGGGGGTTTTACTTCAGAATCTGCTTTTGCGACATCGGCATCAACTCCGACAGACGATTTCAATAGGTCGGGGTCCCTTGTTTTTTTTGGTGCGCTCTTGTCGTCTGACGATTTTCCAAGGATTGCGGTCTTTACTTCAAGGGCTTTCTTGTCACTGATCTTACTCTTATTTTTCTCGAGCATGGCAACGGCAGGTGGGGACCTAACCGGAAACGGAACCTTCACCGCCGACGCATTTTCACCCTGACCGGCGACCTTCGGCGCACTCTCCAATAAGGGTGATGCCGGAAACCAGATGTAGATACCGGCCAAGAGAAGAGTCAGGAGAACAAGACCATATTTTACCCAGCTGCGTTGCCGGCCAGACTTTTGTGCAAAGCCGGAAATGGCAGAGGAAATTGACGCAGGTCCGGGGACAATTTCTCCGCCGGGTGGCTTAAAAGCCATTTTTTCGTCGAAAAAGGCCTCAAATTCCTGCTGGTCGGGCTCAACAGACACATTGATCTTCTGAACAGATGATGCAATCACCCTCCTGTCCAGGCTCCGGAGTCTCCGGCCTGAACCAATTTCCAGGGCATTATCGCAAATACCATTGATCCGTTCCGGAATCCCCTGGGCAAATTGATGAATTGCCTGCACCGCCTTTGCGGTAAACAACGTTTCTTTCGAACCGGAAATCTTCAGTCGATGACGAATATACTCATCGGTTTCCTTTACGGTTAAAGGCTGCAGGCCGAGAGTAAGAGCCAAACGCTGACTCACCGCTCTATTTTTTGACTGCAGGAGCATCTCGTTAAATGGCGGTTGCCCGATAAAAAATATGTTGATCAATTTCGCATCGGCCTTTTCGATATTCGACAGTAACCGCAAGTCCTCCAGCATCTCCTGGCTAAGGAGATGGCAATCATCTACCAGCAACAGCACTTTTTTGTTTTCATCATCCGCACGATGCAGAAAGTGACTGAATTGAATAAGAAACTGTACCTTGGAAGTACACGGTTTATCAATGCCGAAACCTCCAGCAATGGCATTATAGAAATCAATCCTTTCGCACCTTGGATCGGTAATTACCGCCCACGCGATATCCTCCCCCAGATCCCTGGTCAGAGCATTGACCAGACTTGTTTTCCCAACACCGGCATCGCCCGTCAACAGCAGAAAGCCTTTATTCTCGAGCACTCCGTAACGCAGGGTTGCAAGAGCCTTTTGCAATTTCTCCCCAAACCACAGAAAAGACGGGTCCGGATTCTTTTCAAAAGGCCGGTTGTCTAAATTGTAAAATTTCGTGTACATGAAAACCTATTGCAAGAGAATCTTTACACCCAATAGTGCTATCTCGCCAGGGAGGCCATCGAATGCGATCGTCCTGTCCTAACACTAACATACCAATATTGCAATTCTTTTACTGCTTCGCCGGCAACGAGACAGTTGATGCGTTCAGGGTCGATCGACCAAACCTGATTGCCGGACCGACCTGAATTCACCCTGGTGCAACTGCCAAACAGCTTCCCGAGCCAATCTGCACGCAGATGTCTACAGGTGATCCACGCAACACCTGAACAAAATCAGTTTTTTAACAATAATTCAAAACGATACCTGTCACCATCACCATTTGTCTATCGTACATCGCCGAGTCGCGACCCGCGCCAACCCAATAAAGTTACATTTTTGTCGTAAACCGCCAATCACCCCTTACAGCTTTCTTACATATTTGAAATATTTTTTGTATTTTAGATTTCGATCCTCGCTTTAATTTTTACATTATAGCAATAATACAAACATGTTGCGGTGTATGTTATCAAGTTTTTCTTTAGATGGCACAGTTGTTGATGATAAGCAGATCAAGTGTTCGACAATCACTGCAGTATGCCTGTGGGTGTTGCGGAATTGCCCTTGAATTTTTAAGTGCCTCCCCACTCCCTGCACCGATCATTGTGGGCAACAGACTGACTGCGGCGTAAATCATTTGTTTGAAGGAGAGGAGGAATATTGAATGAAGAAAGTTGAGGCAATTATCAAGCCGTTTAAACTTGATGCCCTGAAGGAGGCCGTGGGGGCTTTAGGTATACAGGGAATGACCATCAGTGAGGTGAAAGGTTTCGGACGCCAGAAAGGCCATACTGAGGTCTATCGGGGGGCAGAATATGTTGTTGATTTCATCCCGAAGATCAAGGTGGAAATTGTGGTCAAAGAGAACCATGTGGATCAGGTAGTACAAGCCATCTCTAAAAGCGTAAAAACCGGCACCATCGGCGACGGTAAAATTTTCGTCCTCCCGGTGGAAACGTCCTGTCGTATCAGGACCGACGAGCGAAATGAGGATGCAATCTAGTAATTACAATTTTATCACTATTATTAAAGGAGAAATGTCATGAGGAAAATATTTTTTGCAACCTTTTTGCTCTGTCTTCCAGCTTTTGCCTGGGCAGGAGATGACGCTGCGCCGACGATCGCCTCGAACGCCGACGCCATCGCCGGCGTACAGAGTCATCTCGACTACGTTTGGACCCTCGTCGCCGCTGCTCTGGTCTTTTTTATGCAAGCCGGTTTTGCCATGGTAGAATCCGGTTTTACCCGGGCAAAGAACTCGATAAACATCATGATGAAAAACCTGATGGACTTTTCCGTCGGATCCATTGCTTTCTGGGCGGTAGGTTTTGGAATTATGTTCGGGGCAAACGCCACCGGCTGGTTCGGCACCGACGGTTTCTTCCTCAGTGATTTTTCACCGGGCGGCGATCCTTGGGTTCTTGCCTTCTGGATGTTCCAGGTCGTCTTCGCCGCAACAGCTGCAACTATTGTCTCCGGTGCTATGGCGGAGAGAACCAAGTTCGTTGGCTATATCGTCTATAGTATGGCTATTTCAGCCGTTATCTATCCGGTTTTCGGCAGCTGGGCCTGGGGAAGTCTTTTTCATGGCGGCGGCTGGCTGGAAAAACTCGGCTTTATCGATTTCGCCGGTTCGACCGTCGTCCATTCCATCGGCGGCTGGGCGGCACTTGCCGGTGCTCTGGTAATTGGTCCGCGAATTGGAAAATACAGCAAAGACGGTAAAGTCAAAGCCATCCCCGGTCACAATATCCCTCTGGCGGCCCTCGGTGTCTTTATCCTCTGGTTGGGCTGGTTCGGTTTCAATCCCGGTTCCACCACCGCCGGCACCAAAGATATCGCCATGATTTTTGTCAACACCAACCTTGCTGCGGCAGCCGGTGCAGTCACCGCCATGCTGACCGCCTGGGCTATCTTTAAAAAACCTGAAGTCGGCATGAGCCTCAACGGCGCCCTGGCCGGTCTGGTTGCCATTACCGCCGGATGCGCCAATGTCACTCCTGCCAGTTCGGTGATTATCGGTGCCATTGCCGGGATCATCGTTGTCTTCTCCGTGTTGATTATCGACCGCATTCATATCGACGATCCGGTCGGTGCAATCTCCGTGCACGGGGTCTGCGGTGCCTGGGGAACACTGGCAGCCGGGCTTTTCAACATCGAAGGCGCCACCGCCCAGATTATCGGTGTGCAGCTGCTCGGCATCGGCGCAGCTTTTGCCTGGTCATTCGGAACCTGCTTCGTGCTTTTCACCGCCATCAAGATGACCATAGGCCTGCGTGTCAGTGCCGATGAGGAGCTCGAAGGCCTCGATATCACTGAGCACGGCGGCCACGCTTATAACGATTTCCAGACACTCAATTAACAGGAAATCCCTCCCTAGGCCAATCAGCTGCTGCATCAGCCCGATTGGTCGAAAAGAAGATAAACCGCTCCCCCTGTCCCAAGTGGCAGGGGGAGCAAAGCCGCTCTAAGAATTTCGGACCGCTTGCCGGCTCCCCCCATCTCTGCCGCCTCCCCCTCCCACCGGATTTTACCATTTGCAGCGAATTGACTTGAGTTTCACCGTGATGTCTGTTAACGATATTCGGTTGATTACAGCAAAGAATCCTCTCCGTGCAGGGGTGAGCGACACATGTCTGCCACATCCAAAGACTACCAGCAGACCAGATGAACATTTAACGGATCAAATACATGAGCGATGAGCTGACCATCGTTGTCCCGGTATTTAACGAGGAAGAGTGCCTCCCCTCGTTCTTTCTTGAGATGGACAGATTTTTAGAGAATTGTCCCATCCCTTGCCGGGTGCTCTTCATCAACGACGGATCAAGGGATAACAGCCTGCACATGCTCACGGAAAAATGTCATCAGGCTACAGGCTACACCGTGTTATCCCTCGATAAAAATTACGGCCTGAGCGTAGCCATCAAGGCTGGCTTTGATCACTGCGAGACCCCACTGGTAGGCTATATCGATGCAGATTTGCAGACCCACCCAGCCGATTTTCGCTCATACTTCGATTACCTGCCCGAGTATGACATGGTCAACGGCATCAGGGCGAAAAGAAAAGACAGCCTGATCAAAAGATTATCCTCGAAAATCGCCAACGGGTACCGGCGATTGATGATCAACGATGCAATCCAGGACACCTGTTGTCCGTTGAAAATAATCAAGACTTCTTATGCTAAAGAGATGCCGTTCTTCATCGGCATGCATCGTTTCCTTCCGGCGCTTGTTCAGTTGCAGGGTGGCAGGGTAAAACAGCTTCCCATCTCACATTCCCCCCGCTATGCCGGGACCGCTAAATATCATCTCTTCAATCGTCTCATCGGGCCTTTTTTCGATACCATGGCCTTTCGCTGGATGCGCAGTCGATATATTCGCTACAAGCTAGCAGATCAAAATAGATGAATCAGTATGTCGTTTTTTCTATAGGCTTTCTCGCCCAGATCCTCTTTTCTGCGAGGCAGATCACCCAATGGGTTGCCTCGGAGAGAGCCGGTCGAGTACTCTCTCCACTCCTTTTCTGGCAGCTGAGCATCCTCGCTTCCTTTATTCTGATGGTGTACGGCATCCTGCGTAATGATCTGGTCATTATCCTCGGCCAGGTCATTACCTACGGGGTGTACATTCGCAACCTCCATTACCATGGTTACTGGGCAAAGGTTCCTCGACCGGTGCGTATTCTCGCCTTTGTTTTCCCGGGACTCGCCACCTGCTGGCTGCTCACCGGCGAAACGAATACCATCCACCACCTTTTTGCCAACAAGGATATCTCCTCAGCACTCATGCTCTGGGGCGTCATCGGTCAGTGTATTTTCACCTTCCGCTTCGTCTACCAGTGGCTTTATAGTGAAAAACGAAAACAATCCGTCCTGCCTATCGGTTTCTGGATAATCAGTATCACCGGCTCCATCATGGTCCTCAGCTATGCAATTTTCAGAAAAGATCCGGTCCTCTTTGTCGGGCAGTTATTCGGGACAATCGTTTACAGCCGGAACATTCTACTCGGCCTGCGGCAGCGTCAATTCCAAAGGAACCTATCGAGATGACAACTGACCCGGCGACAAGACAGCAACTGACCCTGAAATTTCTCCTGCTGCTCGGCGGCTACTTCACCCTGCATATTCTTCTGCGGGTGCTGATCTCGGATTCTCTCGACTACGATGAAGCGGAACAGGCTCTTCTGAGTCAGTGGCTGCTGGCCGGCTATACGGAACAGCCCCCGTTGTATTCCTGGCTGCAACACGCCTTTTTTCAGCTCTTTGGCAACAATGTTCTCGCCGTCAGTCTTCTGAAAAACGGCCTCCTTTTTCTTACCTATCTCTTTGTCTTTCTCTCCGGCCGGGAAATGCTTAAGGATACCCGGGCGGCAATTCTGGCCACCTGCTCCCTGCTGCTGATTCCCCAGATCGCCTGGGAATCCCAACGCGATATGACGCACACCACCCTTGTGGTCTGTGCGGCTTCCGCCACTCTCTGGCAGGTGCTCCGGCTGATAAACAAACAATCGCTGACCAACTATTGCCTTTTCGGGCTGCTGCTCAGTGCCGGTATTCTCGGGAAGGTCAATTTCACCTTGTTCATCGCCGCGCTGTTGCTGACACTGGTCACTTTTTCCGAAGGAAGAAAGGTTGTCTTCTCCGGTAAAATAGTGGTGAGTCTGCTGATCATATTTGTTGTTTGCGGCAGTTATTTCTTATGGATGTTCAACAACCAGGCTATCGTCTTTTCCGCAACCCATAAGTTCAATCGCGCAGTAGCTAATTATCAGCTGAAGGGGCTCGCCAGCCTCTTTTCCAACAGTTTTCTTTTTCTGACGCCGATGTGGCTCGTACTTCTCCTGGTCTTCCCCGCCGGTTTTGGCCGAAAGCAGATTCCACAGAGCGTTCTCCACCACCAACTGCTCAAACGGTACCTCCTGACCATTTTTCTTTTCCTCTTAGCGGCGGTATTGATTTTTAAGGTAACCTACATCAAAGACCGATGGCTGCAGCCGCTCTTGTTTGTTGTTCCCATCTACTACTTTTCACGACTTGCTCCGGCCTATATTACCGCCAAGCGCTTTAAAGTCTTTCTCGGGGTGATTTCTGTCGCGGCAATAGGCGTCTATCTTGCTTTTACCATCAGAGTGGCCGGCGCCTCCTATATCCATCGCTTCTGCCGGCTGAATTATCCTTTCACCGCCTTCGCCGAAGATCTCCGCCGCAACGGTTTCTCGGGCGGTCTGATAATAAGTGACAATCGGTTTCTCGCCGGCAATATGCGGCTCAAATTTCCCGGCAGCATGGCACTTATCCCCGGGTACAATTTTGAAATGCAAATCAACACAGATGGTTTTTCTACAGCCGCAGTCGTCTGGAAAGCCGATCACTCTCCGGCGATGCCCCCTGATCTTGCATCTTTTCTGACCTCGGCTTACCATCTTGAGCCAGCCGATTATCCGGTCAACTACTTCGAGCATCGATATAAATACGGCCGTACGGAAAAGATGAAACTTGCCGTCATGCGGTTTCCTCTTGCCGCCACCAGGGTCAAATAGCCTTTGCCGGCCCTGCTCAAGTACCTCTTTGCCGGCGAGTTCGACCCCGGAATTGATTGACAAATAATACTTTTTATTATAGACAGTTAAGCATATTTTCGAACAAACATTGAGGGATTTCATATAGCTGGATCTTCTTGCAGAGAAGGGGACATATGGATAACTTTCTTGTCCGAGATCTAATGGTGCCGATCTCCGAATATGCGACCGTAGTTGTCGGTACATCGCTCATTGATGCGGTAAAGGCCCTTGAGCAGGCGCAGGAAACCTTTACCATGAGCAAATATCATCACCTTGCCATACTCGTTCTCGATGAACGCGGCCAGGTTGTCGGCAAGATAAGTCAGTTGCTGGCACTGAAGGCGATCGAACCGGAGGTCACCTTAAAATTCGAGATTGAACGGTTAAGAGAATTCAACTTCAGTGATGCGTATCTTGCACAGCTCCGTGACCTGTATCGTTCCCACGGCAAAATTATGAGCAAGGATTCTCTGCGCCAGGCCTCGGTAAAAAAAGTTGAAGAATTCATGCAGACTCCCTCTCCCGGAGAATTCGTGTCGGAGACCAGCAGCCTTGATACGGCAATTCACAGACTGGTTACGGGAACGCATCTTTCCCTGTTGGTGACCCGCGGAGAAAAGATTGTCGGCATCCTGAGAATGCCGGATGTCTTTGCTGCGGTTTTCCATAAAATGACCGCACTTGAGAAAGCACCTTGAAAAGTTGAGCCGCGCTCTTCCTCCGCCACAAAGGACAGCCAAGGACACCGTTATGAAAGAACTGGAAAAACTTTTTAACAGGATTGTCCAGAGAGTCAATATCAATCTCAGGGAATTGAACTTTGATATCAGCCCCTTTGCCGATCAACTTGTTCCACCGGATCAGATGAGCAAGTTTTATGCCTTTTACGGCATAACCACAGATCATCCGCTTGACCTGCATTTTGAACATTCGGCCCTTGCCGGCAGCTATTTTCTGGGAAAATGCCGGGTCAGGAACTCGCTGTTATACAAGAGTGATATCCGGGGCGACGAACTGAAACGGAAAGATCATACCTTCACCTTCAACAATTTCACCCTCACCCTGACCAGAGACGAAATAATTGATATTGAAGACAGTGCGCTGGTTAAAACGCTGGTGCACAACTATTCCCACGATCCCGAAACACACGAGAAATTTTTTATCAAAAACACCCTGGCCATGGATTACGCAAATATCCATGGCGCCCCCTCCGACGGTTGTTTTCTCGGTCCCTTTGCCACTGTCGACCTGACAACCATGCGCGACTGCATCATTGGAGCGTACTCCTATATCCAGGCAGGAGAGATCTATCATCTCAAGGTCGACCCGGGCACGATCTGGGTCAATAGTCCCGGCAATTTTAATTTCTTTTATAAATACCTGCCGGAAGATCTGGAACGCTATGTATACCTTTCCCCGGATAAGGTACCCTGGGGAATATTGATCGATTTTATAGAAGAGCGAAAGAATCAGTTCCAGCGCGTCTTTGACTTCGTCAACCTCAAGGCAATAAAATCGGTTCCGGAAACTGCCTCTCTGGACAGATATGCGGTGATCATGCCCAATATCAAAATTGCCGACAACGTCCTCATTTCCCAACGGGCCTACCTGGAAAATTCGATTCTCGGCAAGGGTGCCAATGCCCAGGAAAATTGTTTTATTATCAATTCATGTCTGGAAGGTTACAATGTCACCGCTCATGGGGCCAAAATCGTCGAGTCAGACCTGGGTGCAAATGTCTTTGTCGGTTTTAACAGTTTTCTCCACGGCAAAAAGGGCAGCAGGTTACAAATCGGCCAGGATTGCATTATTATGCCGCACACAATAATTGACATCGATCAGCCCCTTGAAATTCCAGCCGGACACCTGGTCTGGGGATTGGTGAGAAACATGGAAGATCTGCTGACCAACTCTATGTCTCTTGAGGAACTGAACAGTGTCGAATCCTCATTCACCAAAGGGCGCTTACATTTCGAAGGAAAAGGAGCCCTGCTGGTTAAGGCCTTTCAGGATCGCATTCACCATATTCTTCTGGCGAATGGCGCCTTTTATGAAAAAGGCAAAAACGCCGGCCATGCCCAGCGCAACCAAAAGCTGTCCTTGAATACCATTCAACCCTTTCAGTTCGGGGAAAAGGAAGGGATGTATCCAAATATCAGGATATTTCCATAATCAGACTATAGCTGGTCCATAGGGCCAGATCCTTCCGACAGAAAACAACCACCGGAGCCGATCGACAAATGGCTGAAAACTCGCGAAAAGCAAAGAACCAGCGTAACATGCTCCTTCGACTGCGGCCGGTTTTACGCTGGG
>Ga0210123_1000016_pt1 | contig 95467 bp, 91 predicted proteins | sample Muzzi_PWB_D2_FD_185535 | JGI IMG/M metagenome (GOLD analysis project Ga0210123, IMG submission 185535) | Wetland microbial communities from San Francisco Bay, California, USA, that impact long-term carbon sequestration - Muzzi_PWB_D2 (SPAdes) | ecosystem: Environmental > Aquatic > Marine >... | reverse complement strand
TCGGTGGAATCATCATCAACGAAGATCACCTCCGGTTGCATTGCCAAAGGACGGCACACCCTGGAAATATTTTCCAGCAGGGGCAGGATATTCTCCGATTCATTTAAGGTCGGAATTATGATGGAAAAATATTTCATCGGTTCAATCCGCAGAGGTGGAGTTGCCTGGCAAAGTCACAGAAATGGCTACGACTGGTCTGAAACTAACAGCTAAAGGTGAAGAATCCATGAAGACCATCTTAAGAGCCAATATTTGCAAACACCCACCTCCGGCACCGCGCTGTCGTAATTCCTTAAATTGTATCAGTAATGGTTGCAATCACCAATGTAAAACAATGCAACCGGGAGAATTTATTTATAGTTCTTTTTCCAGGGTTTCCCAGTTCATAACAAAAGACCCCATTTACCGAAACAGGCTGATGTTCAAAATCAGATCGACCGGCACTGGCGAGTGCTCCCTGAATGACTTCCACCATTACGATTGACAAAAAAACCATGAAACTACTATGGTGGCAGGCAAAGTGAAGACAATAGACGAATTCGCTCCCCGGCAGACGGCCTGTTCCTGACGTATTAATGGACACAACTGTTCTGTTAAACATTACCAGTTTGTAATGTTGGTGCAAGACTCCGGTAATGTTGTATGAATATAGTGCAGAATCAGCATAATCACTTATTTCATCAAGTTATTCTTTCATCGCGTTGAGGACATCCATGTTAGAGAAATCACTGCAGTTCCCCCCCCCGGCTGATACGCCGTCGGCCCCGGCTCCACCGCAGCAGGCAACCGATGTCTATAGCAGCATCCAGAGAATCAACGAGGCGGTCAAGGAAGGATCGGGTTGGATCTCCCCGCTGAAATATGAACTATCCAAGGTCATCATCGGTCAGGAACACCTGATAGAACGGCTATTGATCGGCCTGCTCACCGGCGGACATATCCTCCTTGAGGGGCTACCCGGCCTGGCCAAGACCCTGGCAGTAAAAACCCTGGCGAGAGCGGTTCAGACCGATTTTAGAAGGATTCAGTTCACCCCGGATATGCTGCCCGCCGACATTATCGGCACCCAGATCTATAATCCGCAGCAGACGACCTTTGAGGTGAAAAAAGGCCCGATTTTCTCTTCAATGATTCTGGCCGATGAAATCAATCGGGCGCCGGCCAAGGTCCAGTCGGCACTGCTCGAGGCCATGCAGGAAAAGCAGGTGACCATCGGTGACCAGAGTTTCCACCTGCCCGAACTCTTTCTGGTTCTCGCCACACAAAACCCTATTGAACAGGAGGGTACCTATCCGCTGCCGGAAGCCCAGGTCGACCGGTTCATGCTCAAGGTGGTGGTCGACTATCCCACCAGGGCCGAGGAGAGGACTATTCTCGATCGCTTCGACCACACTGACTCGACTATGCAGGTCAGCCCGGTCACCGACCCCGGCGATATTCTCGCTGCTCGAAAGATTATTAATTCCATCTATATGGACGACAAGATCAAGGACTATATTGTCTCCCTGGTCTATGCCACCCGCGACCCCCAAAGCTTCCAGCTCGACCTGAAAGAGTATATCGAGACCGGCGCCTCCCCGCGGGCCACCATTAATCTCAAAGCGGTCTCCCGCTGTCTTGCCTTTCTGGCCGGCAGGGGCTATGTGACACCGGACGATGTCAAGGTTTCAGTCATCGATGTCATGCGGCACCGGCTGCGGATCAGTTATGAGGCCGAGGCGGAGGGGATCAGCAGTGAAGATATCATCAGAAAAATTCTCGATACGGTTCCCGTACCCTGATTACCAGCCAAACGATCATGGATACATTGCTCACCCGGGAGATCCTCAAAAAAGTCCGGCAGATTGAGGTCCGGACCAACCGCCTGGTCAACGACAGCCTGGCCGGCAGCTATCAGTCGGTATTCAAGGGTAGCGGCATGAACTTCGACGAGGTCCGAGAGTATGTTCCGGGGGACGATATCCGGACCATCGACTGGAACGTCACCGCCCGGACCGGCGTTCCGCATATCAAGAAATTTACCGAAGAACGGGAACTGACCATCATGCTGATGATCGACATCAGCGGTTCCGGCGATTTCGGCTCCGCCGGCAGCTCAAAACGGGAGATGATGGCCGAAGTGGGGTCGGTACTTGCCTTTTCAGCGGTTCGCAACAACGACAAGGTTGGACTTATCCTCTTTACCGATGGTGTCGAACTGTATATTCCACCGAAAAAAGGCCGGGGCCATATTCTGCGGATCATCCGGGAAATCCTCTTTTTCGAGGCGAAAGGCAGGCAGACCGATCTCAAGGTACCGCTTGATTTCACCAATCGGGTCATTAAGAGAAAATGCGTGGCCTTTCTGATCTCCGATTTCTGTCTGCCGGGTTCCTTCGACCTTGGTCTCAAGGAGTTGCAGCCGAAACTGCAGATCAGCAACCGGCGACACGACCTGATAGCCGTGATTGTCTCGGACCCCCGGGAATTTGAGCTGCCCGATGTAGGCTGGATCACCCTGGAGGATGCCGAGAGTGGTGAACAGGTCGATCTGAACACCTCCGATGCCGGGGTCAGACACCGGTACGGTGAAATGGCCGGAACAAGACAAAAAACCGTGCAGAAAGCCCTTCGCTCGGCGGGAGTAGACCTCCTCGATCTCTTCACCGATACCTCGTACCTGCCGGCCCTGCTCAGTTTTTTCAACAGTCGGAGAGGGAGGGCCTGATGAGCAGATGGGTCTTTATTTTGCCGTTATTATTGCTTTTTCTACTACCGGTCTGCAGTCTGGCCGATAACGGCGAGGCCCCTCTGACCCTTTTACAAAAACCCCAGCACGACGCCCAAAACACACAAAATCAAGCTTTAGCTAAGCAGGACACAGAGTTGCGCGATATACACGGCCCGGTACCAATCACAGAACAACCACCCTATCTGCTTCTTGCCACCATTCTTATCGCCGTTCTGCTCATTGTCTGGGCGATTTACTGGTACCTGAAAAAGAGGACCAAACCACTGCCGCCACCAATTCCTCCTTGGGAAAAAGCCCTGCGGGAGCTGGCCGAGGCCAAAAAACTGCTCAGGCCGGAGAAGGCCCTTTGGTACATGGACCGGGTAAGCCAGATCCTGCGCAGCTATATCGAGGCACGGTTTGCCATCCAGTCGACCAGGCAGACCACCCGGGAGTTTTTTCAGGGACTGACGGTGGTCGGCGGCAACTCCCCCCTGCAGGCCCATAAGAACGAACTGCGCAATTGCCTGGAACAGGCGGACATGGCCAAATTTGCCCACCATATCCCGGCAATTGAAAATCTGCAGATAATGGAGGACGCCGTCACTTCTTTTATTAAAAGAACCGAACCTGTTACGACGCAGGAATCGGTGAAAACGTCGAAGCGAGGCGGATCATGAGATTTCTGCATCCCGAACTGCTCTGGCTACTCACCCTGCTGCCCCTGCTGGCCCTGCTTTTTGGCCGGGTCGGCGGGGCTCCGGCGCTGCTCTTTTCCACCACCTCTCTCGCCTCATCACTTGCCGGCGCTAGAAGAACCAGGCCGGGCACGATTCATTTTCTCTTGCGTCTCGCAGTTCTGGCCCTGTTGATTCTGGCTCTTGCCAGACCGCAGTGGGGCAACAGCACCACGGAAATCGAGGCCAGCGGCATCGATATCCTGTTGGCGGTGGACGTTTCCGGCTCCATGGAGGCGATGGATTTTACTCTCAGTGGCCGGCCGGCCAACCGGCTCGAGGTGGTCAAAAAGGTGGTCGACGAATTCATCGATCAGCGGCCGAATGACCGGGTCGGCCTGCTGGCCTTTGCCGGACGTCCCTATCTGGTCAGTCCCCTGACTCTTGACCACAATTGGTTGCGCAAAAGACTTGAATCCCTGCAGATCGGTATGGTCGAAGACGGAACAGCCATCGGTTCGGCAATCGGCAGCGGCACCAGCAGGCTGCATGATAGAAAATCCAAGTCGCGTATTCTGATCCTGCTCACCGACGGGATGAATAACGCGGGCCGCATCCCGCCGCTCGTTGCCGCCGAGGCCGCCGAGACCCTGAATATCAAGGTCTATACCATCGGTGCCGGTACCCGCGGCGAGGCACCGATGCCGGTAACCGACACCTTTGGCCGGCGGAGAATTGTCCAGGTCCATGTCGGTATCGATGAAGATACATTGAACAAGGTGGCAGAAAAAACCGGGGCTCTGTACTTTCGGGCAACAGACACCGCCTCCCTGGCAAAGATATACGACGAAATCAACAAGATGGAGACGACAACCAGAACCATTAAAAATTTTGAGTCCTACCGGGAGCTGTTTCTCTATTTTGTCCTTGGCGCTCTGATCCTGCTGAGTCTGGAAATTTTTCAGTCGAAAAAGAAATTGCCTTAGGAGAAACTGGATGATCTTTGCCCAACCCTACTGGTTAGTTATCGGCGTTCTTGCCTGTATCTGTCTTGTTCTTTTCTTGCGCTTCATGCAAAAGAGACGACAGGCCGCTCTGGAAAAGTTCGCCGCCCACCAGCTCATCGGCCGGCTGACCCGTAATATCTCCGGCAGCAGAAGACGATACAAGAATATCCTGCTGCTGCTTGCCGTCTTTTTCTGTTTTGCGGCCCTTGCCCGGCCGCAATATGGGTTTAAATGGATTGAGATCAAGCGCAAAGGCATCGATCTGCTTTTTGCTCTCGATACTTCAAAGAGCATGCTGGCGGAAGATATCAAGCCCAACCGTCTGACAAGAGCCCATCTGGCCATCCTCGATTTTGTCCAGCAGCTGGAAGGTGACCGGGTGGGCCTCATCCCCTTTGCCGGTTCAGCCTATCTCATGTGTCCGTTGACCCTTGACTACAGCGCCTTTGAGGATTCCCTCGGTGCTGTGACCACCGATATCATTCCCCGCGGCGGCACCAATATCGCAGCGGTCATCACCATGGCCACCGAAACTCTGAACAATGCGGCCAATTATAAAATTCTAATCATTGTAACCGACGGCGAGAATCTGGAGGGCGATGCGGTAAAGGCAGCTGAAGATGCGGCCAAAAAGGGATTGACCATCTACACCGTTGGCGTCGGCACCAGCCAGGGCGAACTCATTCCGGTATCCCAAAAGGGTGGTACAGGCTTTCTCAAGGACAGCTCCGGTAAATTTGTCACCTCCCGGCTTGACGAGAAGACACTCACCGCTCTCTCGGAAAAAAGTGGGGGGATCTATGTTCCCCTCGGGACCGCCGGCGAGGGGCTGGAGACCATCTATCAGAAAAAGCTCACTCTGGTTCCCAAAGAGGAGCTGGCCGAGCGCCGGCACAAAGTACCGCTGGAAAGATTCGAATGGCCGCTTGCCGCCGCGCTCTGTCTGCTCATCGCTGAACTATTGGTCGGAGAAAGAAAAAAATCCCGTCCCCTGACATTTTTTAAAACCCTAGAGCGCATCTTCAGGCGGCGAAAGAACGTTGTCACCGTCGTCATTGTGCTCCTTGCCCTCGGTTTAAGCAGCAAAGCCTATTGTTCCAAAGGGGAGGAGGCCTTTGCCCGGGGCGAATATCTGCAGGCCTCGGAATTTTATCGTAAAAAACTGGAAGACTCTCCCAATGATCCGAAACTGCACTATAATTACGGCACGGCCGCCTTTAAGAACAATTTATACGACGATGCCATCGAGGCTTTTTCCAAGGCACTTAAAAGTGACGACATCGAGCTGCAGAAGAAGTCCTATTACAACAGAGGCAACAGCTATTACCAGAAAGGCGTGGAAACAGAGCAGGCCGATCCGAAAGCAACGATCGGCAGCTGGCACCAGGCCCTTGATTCCCTGCAGGCCGTGCTGAAACTCGATCCCGGGGACGCCGATGCCCGGCACAACCACGAGATCATTAAAAAAAGGCTGGAGGAGCTGGAAAAACAACAGCAACAGGATAAGCAACAAGATCAAAAGGACCAACAGGATAAGCAGGATAAAAAACAGGACGGGGATAAAAAAGAGCAGCAAGCAGGCGGTTCGCAGCCGGAAGATAAAAACCGGCAACAACCCAAACAAGACGGACAACAGGCCGACGAAGGGCAGGCGGGGAAAGAGCCGGATTCTGAAAAAAATGGGCAGGGCGATAAACAACAGACGTCGCAGAACTCAGACAAAAAAGACGCCGATCAGAACAAGGCCACCCCGATAAATAAATCGACCGGACAGAAGACCGATCAGGGCCAACAGGCAACCCGCGATGCCGCGCGCCAAAAACTCGGCAAGATGACTAAAAAGGAAGCGGAAAACCTGCTCAATGCCCTGAAAAACGAAGAAGGTGAACTCAATTTCGTGCCATCCGGCAACAACAATAATGACAATGAAGTCGAGAAAAACTGGTAATGCGACAACGACTCCTCAACCTTAGCACCATACTCTGTCTGACCGTCCTGGGTCTTTGCGCCTTTGGCCCCGGCTGTCTGCAGGCCTCTGCCGGGATTACAGTTGACGCCTCACTCAGTCATCGCTCCTTTGCCAGGGACGATGCCGCGCGATTAACCATAACTGTTTCCGGGGCAAGCCGTGATGCGGATATAGCCCTGCCGGAAATTGACAATATCCGTCTGCGCAATCAGGGGACATCAAGGCAGTTCAGTATGGTCAACGGGACGATCTCCTCCTCAATTTCGCAAAATTACCTGGTTCAGGCGGAAAAACCCGGCAGATATACTATCCCGGCCATTGAGGTAAGAGTCGGGGGAGAAACCTACACGACAAGGCCGATCAATTTTGAAGTAACCCAGACCAGGCGGCAGCTTCAAGGCTATTCCGGTACGACCGGTCAGACGGCGGGCGAGCTGGCCTTCATCCGTATTTCAAAAACCGGCAGCCACTATCCGGGGGAGATTGTTCCCTTTACCATCAAGGCCTATTTCACCCAGGCCTACCGGGCCGATATAAACTCGCTGCCGACACTTCGCGGTGACGGCGTGGTCATGGCTCAACTGCAGGACAAACCGGAGCAAACCGAGGAATCGGTAGGTGGCAGGATGTATCATGTGCTCACCTGGGACACCAGTCTCTCCGGGATAAAAGTTGGCGAACATCCCATAAGCTTTTCCCTCGATGCCACGCTGCTTATTCCCCAGAAACGGCGCTCTCTTTCACCATTTGGCAATAGCCTCTTAGACGATTCGTTTTTTAACGATTCCGCTCTGGACAGTTTTTTCGGCAGAAACAGGAGAAAACCGATTGTCGCCGTCAGCCCGAAGGTTGTTTTTACCGTTATCCCCCTGCCCAGTGCTGGTCAGCCGGATAACTTTACCGGTGCAATCGGTGATTTTGACCTGAAGGTCAGCGCAAAACCGACAGAGGTGGAGATAGGAGAACCGCTGACCCTGACCATGGAAATCTCCGGAACCGGTAATTTTGATCGGGTGGACGCTCCTGCTTTTCCGGAAAATCCGGACTGGAAGACCTACACTCCCACCTCGGACCTGTCAAATCAGTCAATCGGGTATTCCGGCACCAAAACCTTTGAACAGGCGGTGGTTGCCAAAAGCGGCAGGGCAACCCAAATTCCGTCGCTTTCCTTCAGCTATTTCGATCCGGACCAAAAGAGATATTTCACCAAAGCCAGCGATCCCATAGCGATCCAGCTGAAAACCCCGGCTACGCCAATAGCTCGGCCGGCGCTTCAACCAGCGGTCCGGCAACAACAGCCACCGGCAACCCAGGTGACCGGTGCCTCTGCCACCACGGGGCTGGCCCCCATCCATCTGGATACCGGCACCTTCCATGACCGCATCGTCCCGCCATTCTACAACCGGTTGTGGCTGGCGATCTGTGGAGGATGTGTGTTAGTCCTGCTGCTTTTCCTGGTACAAAGGATATGGCAGGCAAATAGCAGAAAACATCCGGAGAGAGCCCTGCAAAGACAGAAGAAAATGGTGCTTGAAAGTGACCTGAAAAAAATCGAACAGGCCCAGAAGGCCGGAGACGGGCTCCGTTTTCTGTCCCTTTGCCGATCGGCCATCCAGAACCAGTTGGGGACGTTGTGGGCGATCGAACCGGCAGCTCTCAGCCTGGCCGACCTCAAAGGTCGCCTGGAGGCGGATTCGGACCTTCTTATCCTCTTTCGTGCCGCGGAGGAAGCAGCCTACGGAGGTGCCAGTCTCACCGACCAGAAGATGCAGGACTACTATCTCTCCCTGAAAAGAGAACTGGAGGCATTATTATGAAATATAGGGGCTCTTGTTTCCTGCTGCTCTTCCTGACCATGCTGACCATGTTGCACTGGTCGGCAGGCACGGCAGCGGCCGGGACAGTCGAAGAAGGCCTTTTTCAGGAGGGTAACGAGGCATACAGTCGTGGCGACTATGCCGGGGCTATTGACAAATATCAGCAGATTATCACAACAGCGGGTTATTCACCCGGCGTGCTGTACAACCTTGCCAACAGCTACGAACTGTCAGGCAGGACAGGGCGGGCAATCCTCAACTATGAACGGGCTTTGCGGCTGGCACCGTCGGATTCAGACATTGCCGGTAATCTCGAACTGGTCAGAAAGGACCACGGCCTTTTTCCAAAAGAATCCTCTCCTATAGAGCGATTTTTCGGCCTCTTGCCTCTTGGCCAGTGGTCAGCCCTGATTCCCCTTTCCTTGCTGCTGTTTACCGTTTTCCTGCTTGCCGGTATGAGATATCGATTTTCCAGACCGACGACAATCGGGGTGGGAACCTGCTGTCTCCTCATTCTTGTCCTGGCACTGGCTGGAACCATTGACAGAGATCACTATTTCAATCCCTCGGTGGTCGTCTCGCCGGAGGCGAAGCTATTCATCTCGCCCTTTGCCTCCGCGGCCTCCATCGGAGCAGTGCAGGAAGGCCGTCTGGTCTATCCGCAGAAAAGTCATGGGGAGTTCAGCTATGTTACCGACGAGACGGACCGGAGCGGCTGGATTCATGACTCCATGATTGAATCCGTCTCCGGGGAGACTGGCTCCGGGTCGTAACGCATCAGCCTTTTACTGTGAGAAGTTGGTCTGCCCCCGGGCGATCCCCGGGAGCAGACACAAAAGGAGCAGGATCAGACCTTGAACTGCTTGACCATCTGATTGAGTTTTTCCGCCAATGCCGCCAGCTGTTCGGAGCTGGAATTCACCTCGGAACAACTGGCCGAGATATCATTGGCAGATCCGGTCACATCGCTGATCTCCCTGGCAATCTCACTGGAGACCTGGGAACTCTGGGCCACATTCTCATTGACCTCACTCAGACCGACTGAGGCCTGAGAGACATTACTGACAATTTCCCGGGTTGTCGCCGACTGTTCTTCGACGGCGGTGGCGATAGTTGCCACGATGGTGTTGATTTCATTAACCACCTGGGAAACATCGTTGATCTCGCTCACCGTCCCTTCGGTGTTGGACTGAATGCCCTCAACCCTTTGCTTGATCTCTCCCGAGGCTTCGGCGGTCTGTCGAGCCAGTTCCTTTATTTCGCCGGCAACAACGGCAAAACCCTTTCCGGCATCGCCCGCACGGGCCGCTTCAATTGTCGCATTGAGGGCGAGTAGGTCTACCTGGCTGGAAATCTCCGTTATCGTCTCCACCACCTTGCCGATCTCCCTGGCAGCCCGGCCGAGTTCACCGACCTGGGAGGAGGCACTGACCGTTCTGGTCACGGCAGAAGCCGTTATATCCCTTGCTTTTTCAGTATTTTCAGCGATTTCATTAATAGTCGACGACATCTCTTCAGTGGCAGCGGCAACCATGCTGACATTGGTCGATGCCTCTTCCATCGCCGCGGCAACCGAGTGCATATTGGCGCTCATTTCCTCACTCGCCGCGGCAACACTGCCGGCTGTGTCGGAGGTATGTGCCGCATTGGTCGACATCTGCCGCGAGACTCCGGTCAGGGTTTGTGAGGAGCTGTAAAGCGTTGCGGCATTATCCGTCACATCTTTGATGATATGCTGCACCTTGCCGATAAACTGGTTGAACCAGTTAGCCATCTCCTCGGTTTCATCCCCGGAATTATCTACTATCCTCTTGGTCAGATCGCCCTCACCTTCGGCAATATCCTTCAGCATGGCTATCATGGTGCGGATGGGTTTGACTATCCCTACAGACACTACCGGGTAGGCAAGGACAATCGACAGGAGAATAAGGCCCAGAATCACCCCACCCTGCCAATAGATCTGTGAACGGATGGCTGCATTGATCTCCTTTCGTTTCAGTTCGATGGCCTTATCGACATCATCGGTATATACGCCGGTGGCAATCGCCATATTCCATGGCTTGAACGCCTTGATAAAGGTTAACTTCGGTTGCGGTTTCTCTTCCCCGAGTTTTGCCCATTTATATTCGTCGAACCCCTCACCCTGGTCACGGGCAATGTTGATCTGGGCTACGACCTGCTGCTTGCCGTCAGGATCCTTGAAAAAGGTGTCCGGCTTGCCGATGAGACTCTCTTTCGGGTGCTGCAGCATGGTCCTGGTCACGGTATCCACGGTGTAAAAATAATCCTTGCCGTCCTTGCCATAGCGAAGAGAGTTTATCGTGTTCAGGGTCTTGGCTTTCAGATCCGCCTCGGTGGACTCAAGATAGATACCGGCGCCGATAACCCAGCCCCAGGGTTCAAACAGTTTCACATAGGAGAGTTTTTTCTGCAGCTGTTCTTCCCCCGAAGAATATTTCCTGGTTGAATATTCGACAAACCCGGTGCCGTCTTTGGCCGCCTTGACGAATTCTTTGTATACCTTTTTGCCGTCCAGATCGTAATCGGACATATCCTTCCCGGCATCTTCCGGTTTAAAAGGGTGCATGACCAGAGTCGGATGCAGGTCGTTTATCCAGAAATAGCCTTTGCCGTCTTGGCCAAAGCGCATTTTTTCAATAATTTTCTTGGCATACTCCTGACGTGCCTCGGTGTCGCCGAGGCTCTCATCGGCAGATGAGACCTCAAGCACGGCATAGGCCTGCTGAACAGCACTGCGAACTATATCGCCATACTGTTTTTTCAGCTTTTCACTATCCTGGGATTCCTGGTAGTTATGTTCGGCAACAGTATAGGCGGCGGCAACGAGATAGGTCAGCATACCTTTCTTTTCAGCCATAATGGCCTTACGATACCCGTCAACCTCCTCGTTTCCCCTCTTTAGCAGACCATAAGAGGAAAGTATCACCGAAACAACCCCGAGCAACAACAGGCTACAGATGACCAGACAATTAATCTTGGTATTTATTGAAGCTTTTACTTTCATCAACCTCTCCTCGTATGAAACGTCAGACTGTTCCCGCTCCCCAACAGATGCCTTCTTCTCTTTACAACAGCTGCATGCCGCTCGTTTCTCCGGTGCTGCAAACCATCATGTCTGCAGATCCTTTAAATTCCGGGCAGATTCACTCTTTATCTTTTTAGCCTATGGGAAAAAAAGGTGAAAAATCAAGTAAATTCAAGTGTTGTATCAATAATTGGCAGGAAAATCCAATCGATCGATCGTTAAATGAGGGGGAATAGTATCCCACAAGATATTGCCCGAATGGAGAAGAAGGATTGCCCTTATACGGCACCTATAAAAGAGTACGGCGAAAATCGGTCAGGGTTGCCGCCGCGTCCTCAATATTCTCCGAGGAAAGCTCCAGTGCATACCGATATGTCCTCATGCTCTTGCCATAACGTTTATCATAGTAGTCGACGAGCAGAATGCGGACCAGCTCAGGCAGATCCCTTTCACGCAGCAGTCGGCACATCAGCTCCACCTGACTCCCGCCCATTTTCTGTCTCAGGGATCTCAGGATATTCTCCACCTGGTTTGCCATCTTTTCGTCTGCCACCGGGTAGTCCTCAATAATTCGACTGATCCTGGTTGCAAGACTGCAATGAACATTGACCATAACCGCCTCCTGCATAGCCATGGCCAGCGGTTGGGGGATAAAAACCCTGCCAATCTTGCGGCTCTCCCCCTCAATGAAATATGGCTCGGTGCCGAGCAAGGCGATGGTTTTGGCCAGCCTGCTCTCAAAGGTCCTCTGATTGCTCGGTTTTCGGTCCAGGCCACCGAAAAGAGAGCTGCGATGTCCGGCAAGGTCTTCCAGATCGATCGCGGAACCAAGTTTTTGCAGGATACGGGTTTTCCCCGTGCCGGTAAGGCCGTGGATGACAATCAGTTTTGGCCGGAAATGCTGCAGACGGTCAAGCACCTGCCGGCGGTATTTTTTATAGCCCCCCTCCAGCTGGAAAGCCCTAAAACCGGACTGAAGCAGAAGATTGACCACCGACCTGGATCGCATCCCGCCTCTTGCGCAGAAGACGGTAACCGGTTTCTTTTTATAGGGTTGAAAGGCACCGAGCAGTTCAGTGAGTTTGTCCGTAACATAGTCAAATCCCTGGTCTACCGCTTCCTCACGGCCGCCGTGCCGGTAAATGGTACCGATGACGCTGCGCTCGTCCTCGTCAAAAAGAGGGACATTGACCGCTCCGGGAACGGTTCCGGCGAGGAATTCCCCGGCGGAGCGGACATCAATTATCTGATGTTCGTCCGCCACCGCCTCCTCAAGCCGGATACGGCGGGACGTTTCGCCAAGTATGGTTGAACGGGACAGATCTTTTTGCATTTACACTCTCTTCATTTGTCATCAGGCCCTGTCAGGGGGAATTTGCTATTACAGGTTGCCGGTCAGATATTGAACGATGGCAACGGCACTGAGCGTTGCCGTCTCCGCCCGCAGGATCCTGTCTCCCAGCCCCACGGTACGCCAGCCAAGGAGGCGGGCCTGATCAACTTCCTCCCGGGTAAACCCGCCCTCCGGCCCTAACATAAGGGCGAGCGAGCCGGCACTGTCAAGACCGGCTATATCATGGAGATGGACCTTTTTCTCCTCTTCCCAGAAGAGCAGTCGCATCGCCGGCTGGTCTTTAGTATTTATGCCGAGCGACTCAGCATAGGTTGCCGGGGCATCGATTTGCATCGCCCGCAACCGCAGACACTGTTTGCAGGCAGCCATGGCTACCCGCTGCCAACGTGCATGTTTTTTTAAGGCCTGCGTCGCATCGAGTTTCCCCTGGCACCTGGCACTGTGGAACGGCACCATACCTGTTACCCCGAGTTCAGTACACTTCTGTACCACGGTGTCCATCTTCTCCCCTTTGAGGATCCCCTGCCAGACCCGGAGCGATGTGTCGGCAGCGGGCTCCTTTCGGGTGATCCCCACGATTTCCACCTCCACCTGGCGTCCTGTGGCGGTGATAACCGCATGGTACACTGCTCCAAGACCATCGAGAAGCTCAAGGCTGTCCCCGGCCGCCAACCGCAAAACCTTTGCGATATGGCGCGATTCCTCTTCCGAGAGAAGAACGATGTCACCTTTTCGGGAAGATGGATTGAAGAAAAAACGTCGCATCAGATGGTTGCCTTTTTGTGCGTGAAGATGTTTGTCAACCGATACATGCCAAAGCCTGGCCAACCAATAAAGACAGACTCGTAAAAACCTTTGAAAAAGGGATGGCTAAGTAGATAAGCACAGACTTCGAAAAACTTCAGAAGGTGAAGATTTCTAGCCCTTTGGGTAGTTTTTACGACGCCATCAATGAAGGTACTCTTTGAAATTGACAATTATTCTTTCATTCCGTAAGTATGAAGAAAGAGCGCCGTACGCCGACGATGCATCATTTATACCCTTTCAGCCGAGGAAAAACCATGTCGATTGAAAAAAGAGAACAGGAACGCTTTTCTCTCAACCTTCAGGCCAGAATTTCCTACCGGCACACCGACGACCAACCCCCTGTGATTGATACGGTAACAGCCAATATCAGTTCGGGGGGGGTGTTTTTACAGACCACCCACCGCTTTGCCATAGCCGCCAAGGTTCAGGTCGAATTTTATCTCTCTCTTGACGACCTGAAAAAACTGCGTTTCATCCTTTCCATGGAGAGCCTGAAACAGCTGACCGGCGAATATATCTGGGTCAGGGCCAGTGGGATCGTCATCCGCCAGGAAGAGAACGGGGTAGGCATCATCTTCGATACTGATTATCAGCTCACCCCAATGCAGAGCCCGGACAGCCCGATATAGTACCGGTCCGCTTCAACACTCTCACCCTTTGCGAAAGGACAGTGCCGCCCACTCTTCGCGGCTTTCCTGCCCTGATTCCTGCATGCCTCCTGCCGAAAAAACGGTGCGAATGTTATCGACCTGCGCTCCTTTAAGTATTCCGGATACGATTAAAGTGCCGCCAGCCGCGGTTAACCGACTTAAGTCACCAGCCATGTCTATCAATACATCGTGGACAATATTGGCAACGACAATCTCATACGAATCCCGCAGAGTGGAGAGGGGATCAAGGCTTATCCGCATTTGACCCTGCAACCGGTTCCGGCGCACATTCTCCTCAGCCGCCACAACCGCCTCGGGATCATTATCGATACCGAGCACCACCGCCGCGCCAAAAAGTACCGCCGCCATGCCGAGAATGCCTGTGCCGGTCCCCACGTCGAGGAGCCGGGCGCCGCGATGGGCCACCAGGGTCCGGCGAAGAAACTGCAAAGAAAGGCTGGTGGTTGCGTGGTGACCGGTGCCAAAAGCCATCCCCGGATCCATGGTGATAACCGCCTCATCGGCGACCGGCCGATAGTCTTCCCAGGTCGGAGCAATGACCAGCCCCGGTACGATGGAAAAGGGTTTGAAATGTCGTTTCCAGTTTTTGCCCCAGTCTTCTTCATCAATCATGGTCGAAACAAGAACAGGCAGCGGGACACGAAAAATATCTGCCAGCTCGGCAAGATACGACTTCACCCGGGCAAGGATGCCATCGACCTCATCCGGAAGCGGATTAGCCTGCTGCAGATAGCCGTTCACCGTCCCGTAGAGTCGTTCGTCCGGGGCTCCGGTCTCCACCCCGGCTTCCATCACCCCGACCAGAAAATCACTGATCGGCTCGACGAGGACAGGGTCGGCCTTGATGGTTATCTTCAACCATGTGTTGCCGATTTCCTTCCCCTCTGTATCTTTCTTCAAATCGTTCACCTCGCATGTCATGACCCAATTCTACCGGACACAACGGTTTTTCATATGACAAATGGCTCAATTCACACTACTATGTTGGGAAAATGCTGCATTATCTGTACTGAGGATTTCAATCAAGAGGTTGCCTTGCATCCGACATCAGAAAACTTTGACCATCTTCTTGCCTGTCCCGACTGTGATCTGTTGTTACCCCGGATAGAAGCACCAGGTGGACATTCTAGCATCTGTCCCCGTTGCGGCAAGACAATAAACAGGGGAACCGCCGATTCAATTATAAAATCCCTGTCGCTCAGCATCGCCGGTCTGCTCATGTATCTGCCGGCCATTCTTCTGCCGCTTATGACAATGAAATCATTTGGTTTCAGTGACTCGGCCAACATCCTTGACTCGATCGTCAATTTTTACGTAAACGGCTATTACTTCGTCTCCTTCATGGTGCTGATCTCGGCAGTGGTCTTCCCCCTGGTACTCCTCACCTCCATTTTCGTCATCTCCGTCCAGCTCTACCGCCATCGCTACCCGTCGTATCTGACAAGGCTGTTCCGGCTCTACCTGCATTTAGAAGAGTGGGCGATGGTTGAAGTGTATCTGCTCGGCATCATGGTCACAATCATTAAAATGGGCGATTCGGCAGACATTTCCTACAATACGGGAATTTTCTGCTTCGCCGGGCTGGTCCTGCTCACCATTACCATCGCCACCGTCATCGATGTCGATTTTTTCTGGCAGACAATTGAAAACAGGGGCAAAGGCAGGCCGGTCGAGCCGGCCGACCATCTCCATCTGCAGAGCGGCACGGTGGTCACCGCCGCCCGTCACGGCCTGATCCTCTGCCATATCTGTCACAAACTCTCACCGAACAGTCTTGAGGGCCAGGGATGTCCGCGGTGCGGCGAAACCTTGCACACGCGAAAACCCTCAAGTGTTTCCAGAACCTGGGCTCTCATCCTCACCTCGGCTATTTTTCTTGCGCCGGCTAATCTGCTGCCGATTATGCGGGTCGATTTTCTCGGCGTCCCCGACCGCTCGACCATCATCGACGGGATCATCTATTTTTTCCATCATGGCTCCTATCTCATCGGCCTGATCATTTTTACCGCCTCGGTCCTGGTGCCCATCTTCAAGATCGTCGGCCTGGTCATCCTGCTTCTCTCCACCCGGCTCTGCAGCTTGAGACTGCTGCGGCAAAAGACCAGAATGTTTCGTTTTATTACATTCATCGGCAGGTGGTCGATGCTCGATATCTTTGTTATTGCCCTGCTCTCCGTCCTGGTCGATTTCGGTTTTTTCACCTCGGTCCATGCCGCCCCGGCAGCTACCTATTTCTGCATCGTGGTCGCTTCCACCATGTTCGCGGTCATTACCTTCGATCCACGGATTATCTGGGACAATTGCCTTCCCTACCAGAAGATAATTCCACGCGCAAATTCTCGAACAATTTTGCATAGAAAATTATGACAACCGAGCCCGTTGTTATCAAAAATCGCGGTATTTCAATAATATGGATTCTGCCTATCATTGCTCTTTGTATCTGTGGCTGGCTGGTCTATAACAGTTACAAAGATGCCGGGGTGGAAATAACTATCTATTTCAAGGACGCTACCGGCATCACCCCCGGCAAGACCCAGATCATGGCCAGAGGCATTCCGGTCGGCCTGGTCAAAAAAGTCGTTCCCGACCTGAATAATCAACAGATAAAAGCCATCGTCAAAATGGATCAGGTGGTTGTGGACCACCTGGTCGAAGATACCCTGTTCTGGATAGTTCGGCCCCGGTTATCGGCAAGTTCTATCCAGGGTCTCGATACCATCCTTTCCGGCAGTTATATTGGTATTCAGATAGGCACCTCGGAAAGTCCGCGCCGGGTATTTCAGGGACTCTCCTCCGCTCCCCCAGTCTCTCCGGACACTCCGGGGCTCCATCTCCAGCTGACTTCCAAAATGCTCGGCTCAATCCAGACGGGAACCGGCATCTATTACAGGAATATTGAGATAGGTGAGGTCCAGAGTTACCGGCTGGTAGGCGATGAGAGTGTACTGATCGATCTCTTTATCAAGCCCGAATTTGCCCACCTGGTCCGGGAGGGCAGTCGTTTCTGCAACGTCAGCGGCATCCAGATCAGCGGCAAATTGCCCAACCTGAAGGTCCAGGTTGAATCTCTCGCCTCGCTGCTCCGCGGCGGTATCCTGCTCCACACTCCCGAACAGCTGCAGACCAGCCCACAGGCAGAAAACGGTCATGTCTTTTCTCTTTATCCCGACCTCGAGTCGGCCAACTACGGTATTCCGATGTCACTCACCCTTACGTCGGGGGAAGACATTGTCGAAAAATCAACCAAAGTCATGTATCGCGGCCTGGAGGCCGGATTCGTAAAAGATATCCAGATCAACGATGATAAGGAGAGAACGGTAACCGCCCATATTCTCCTTGATCCGAGAGCGGAACTCATCCTTCGTGAAAACACCAGATTCTGGCTGGTCAAACCGGATATTTCACTGACGGGGATACACAATCTCAGTTCGTTCTTTTCCGGTGCCCATATCACCTTTCAACCGGGAGGAGGACCGTTCAGGGATCACTTCGAAATTCTTCCGGAGCCGCCGCCCCAGCCGCCGCTTCGCAAAGGGCAATCGTTTGTTCTCCTCTCCGAAGGCCCCATCGACCTTTCAGCGCATTCCCCCGTCTACTTCAAAAATATCCAGGTCGGGGAGATCGTCGATATCGACCTGGGGAAATCAGCCAGAACCGTTCGTACCAACCTTTTTATTTATGAAAAATATCTCCATCTGCTCAGCAAAAAAAGCGTCTTCTGGATGCATTCCGGTCTTGAGATCGGAGCAAGCCTGGACCAGGGGCTCAAGGTCTCAACCGGACCGCTGGCGGGCCTTATCAAGGGCGGGGTGAGCTTTGCCACCCCTGATAAACAAAAAAGACAAAAGAGTTTTATCCCGGAGGAAGGCTTTCAGTTTCAACTCTACAGCAGCTATAAACAAGCCGTTGCCGCGGTTCCCGACCTGCAGCCGGCAGGAAAGCGCTTTGTTATCATCTCCGATGATGCCCAGTCCCTCTCCGTAGGTGCTCCCATCCTGCATAAGCATATCAAGATAGGGGAACTGGAAGGTTTTCATCTAACCCGCGACCAGAAGAGGGTACTCATCGATTGTTTCGTGTATGACGAATTCAAAAAACTCATCGGCGAGAAAACCAGGTTTTACAATACCAGCGGGATACAGCTGTCGGGTGGCTTGAACGGTATCAACCTGCAGACCGGCTCGCTCAATTCCATTCTGGCCGGCGGCATCGGCTGTATCAACGTCGCCGACGGCGCCCCATTGCCGCCATCCACCCCCTATCCGCTCTATGCCAGTCTGGACGATGCCCGTCATGCCGATGAGATCGAGCTAACTGTATATCTTCATGAGAATAAAGGCCTGAAGGAAGGTTCACCGATGAAACATAAAGGGATCGAGATTGGCCGGGTGACCAGCCTGTCCTTTACCGAAAACCTGCAGATGATCACCTGTACCGTCCGGATCAGCAAAAGTGCGGCACCATTGTTCAGGGCCACGACCCTGATCTGGGTGGAACAGGCTGACATTTCCCTGTCCGGGGTGAAAAATGTCGACACCATCCTCTTTGGCTCCTACCTGAACATGCTGCAGGGCAACGGGCCGCCGACCAGGACCTTTACCGCGCTGCCGCAACCACCTCAGACAGAGATCGCAAGCCGCGATGGCTTAGGCATCGTGCTCGAGGCAAAACATCTCGGATCGTTGAGTATCGGCTCGCCGGTCTATTATCGGCAGGTCCAGGTTGGCAAAGTCACCGGGTACGAACTCTCCCCCACCTTCCAGCTCGTGCAGATATTTGTATCCATCTCCGGACAATACAGTCCGATCATTCGAGAAAATACCCGGTTCTGGAATGTCAGCGGTGCCAAGATCGAGGGGGGCATCTTCTCCGGTCTCACCGTCTCCACCACCTCTCTTGAAGCGGTCATCCGGGGAGGGGTCGCCCTTGCCACTCCCGATAGTGAAAAGACGGGATCGGCTGTACCGGCAGGCTACCATTTCACCCTCCACGACAAACCGGAGAAACAGTGGCTGGACTGGAATCCGGATATCATAGTTCTTGAACATGAACAGGCTCAGAAGCTGTCGAAAAAATAGCCGGCCATACCGGCGTTCCAATATGCATGCTGAAATGCAGGTACCTGAGATTCAAGCCCTATAGCCGTTAGAAAAGGATTCATTTGACAGACATTTTGCAAAAGGAGAGATCATGAATAAAAAAATCGTCTTGCGTGATGATCAGATGCCCACCCAATGGTATAACGTTGTTCCTGATCTGCCCAACGGCGTCCTGCCGCCGCTTGACCCGGCGACGAAACAACCTATGGGTCCGGAAAAACTCGCCGCGGTTTTTCCCATGGGGCTGCTTGAACAGGAGATGTCCGGCGAACGGTTCATCGATATTCCCGGAGAAGTCCTGGAAATTCTCAAGATCTGGCGCCCATCCCCCCTCGTCCGGGCAACCGGTCTGGAAAAGGCCCTCAACACCAAGGCGAAAATTTTCTTTAAAAACGAAGGGGTCTCCCCGGTCGGCTCCCATAAACCGAACAGCGCCGTCCCGCAGGCCTATTACAACAAAAGAGAAGGAGTTAAACGACTGACTACCGAAACCGGAGCTGGCCAGTGGGGAAGCGCCCTCTCTCTTGCCGCCAGTAAATTCGACATCGAATGCAAGGTCTATATGGTCCGGGTCTCCTTTGACCAGAAACCATATCGTAAATCGATCATGCACACCTTTGGCGCCAATGTTGTGGCCAGCCCGAGCAACGAGACCAATACCGGCAGGGCCATTCTGGAGAAAATGCCGGATACCCCCGGTTCCCTTGGGATCGCCATCTCCGAGGCGCTGGAGGATGCCGCCACCAGGGATGATACCAAATATGCCCTCGGCTCAGTGCTGAATCATGTACTCCTCCATCAATCGATTATCGGCCTGGAAGCCAGGAAACAAATGGAAATTGCCGGCGAGTACCCGGATGTCATCGTCGGCTGCTGCGGCGGCGGCTCGAATTTTGCGGGTCTCGCCACTCCCTATCTTCCAGATTTCCTGGACGGGAAAAAGATCCGCTTCGTCGGCACCGAACCGGCCTCATGCCCATCGCTCACCGCCGGAAAACTTGCCTATGATTTCGGTGATGTAGCTCAGACCACCCCGCTCCTCTACATGTACACCCTGGGACATGATTTCATCCCCCCGGGCATCCATGCCGGCGGGCTGCGTTACCATGGCATGGCCCCGATCGTATCCGCCATGGTCCGGGAAAAGATCGTCGAACCAATCAAACTGCAGCAAATGGAATGTTTTGCCGCCGGCGTGCTTTTTGCCAAGACCGAGGGGATCATTCCTGCCCCGGAAACCTGCCATGCCATTCGCGGGGCGATCATCGAGGCCACCCGTGATTTGAATGATCCGAAGACCATCCTGTTCAATTTCTCCGGTCATGGCCTGATCGACATGGGCTCCTACGACAAATATTATGCGGGACAGCTCCATGACTATGACTATCCTGAGGATGAAATTGCCAAATCGATGGCCAATTTACCTAAGATGTAACGACGTTGAATATCATGAAAATGAGACAGGTGAGGCCGGGTAATCAGGTCTGCCTGTCTTTTGTTCTCCTTCGTCAACGGTAAATTCGCCTCTTGCAAATCCTGTTAAGGGAAGAGCCAGCACAGCTCTGCCGGTATCCGCATCGATGGCTGCTCAGGCGATTACGGCATTTGTCCGGCTACCCTTGCAAAACCCTGGGAGATTCTTACATTCATTACAGAGATTGCTCGAGTACAAATTGACCATTTCCGCTTACCGGCAAAGTTATGCGTGTTCCCAAGCCCCATCACCTCATCTACGGCACCCTCAAAGATTACCTGACCAAAGAGGAACTGGTCGACACTGACGATGAACGTATCCGCCAGGATCTGAGCCGCCTGATGGTAGAAGAAAAAGGCTATGACAAAGAACTATTAAAACCAAGAGTTACGATTGAAACGCTTTTCTCCAGAAGTTTTGTCACCTCAACCATTGAGCTCACCGTTTCCGTTCAGGACAAACAGTGCATGATCATCCGCTACGGACCCGGCTCTCTGGTCAGCAGGGAACGGGCGGCCATTGCTGCGGCCCGGGTGATCAACTCCGATTACTGTATTCCCCTTGCCGTGGTAACAAACGGCAGGGATGCCGAACTTCTCGACACTGGAACTGGTAAGATTATCGGATATGGATTACACTCAATCCCCGATCGAGAGACAATCGAGAAAATGTCCGCAGAATTAGTCTTTCACCCACCTCCCGAATCGGCGAAGAGGGAGCGGGAATTGCGTATTCTCAACGCCTTTGATGTGGAACGATGTTGCTATTAGTATCTGGGCAATTCTTTTCTTGTTTTTTATAAAGAATTTCGTCAAGGTACGTCTGCCTTATCCCATACGGCCACTTACGAACAATAATTTATTATTTTGAGGAAAATATGACGCCAACAGCGCGAAAGAACTGGACCAAATCAAGCTGGAAAGAATTTACCGCCCTACAGCAGCCAACCTGGCCGGATCATGAGGTTGTCGAAAAAGTACTTACCAATCTGGCTACCCTGCCACCTCTCGTCTTCGCCGGCGAGATACGCTCCCTTAAACAGCTTCTGGCCAAAGCTGTCACCGGAGACGCTTTTTTGCTTCAGGGCGGAGATTGTTCGGAAAACTTTGCCCAGGTAACCGCTCCGAACATTCGCGAGACGCTGAAAGTGTTACTGCAGATGGCCGTTGTCCTGACCTACGCAGGCGGCAAACCGGTGATCAAGGTCGGCAGGATCGCCGGCCAGTTTGCCAAACCGCGTTCCTCCGAGATGGAAACAGTTGACGGTGTCGAGCTGCCTTCCTACCGGGGTGACATGGTCAACAGCGCTGAATTCTCTCCGGAATCAAGGCTGCCCAATCCCAAATTCATGCTCAAGGGCTATAATATGGCCGCCGCGACCCTCAATCTGCTGCGCGCCTTCACCCGCGGCGGTTATGGATCCCTGCAGAGGGTTCAGGCCTGGAATCAAGAGTTCGTCGCCCAGTCCCCCATGGGCCGTTCCTATGATCGCCTGGCTAAACAGATCAGCCATGCCATCAGGTTCATGGAAACCATTGGCATTTCCTCCGACACTCCGCAGATAAACCAGACCCAGGTCTTTACCTCCCACGAAGCCCTGCTCCTGCAGTACGAAGAGGCTCTCACCCGCATGGACAGTATAACCGGCGACTGGTACGACTGTTCGGCGCATATGCTGTGGATCGGCGAACGCACCCGGCAGGTCGATGGTGCCCATATTGAGTTTTTACGCGGGGTCCATAATCCGCTTGGCCTAAAGCTCGGCGCCACCTACGAAATTGACGATGTGAAACGACTTGTCGATGCCCTCAATCCCGACAACGAAGCCGGTCGGTTGACCATTATCACCCGGCTTGGCATGAAAAAGGTCGAAAAATCCCTGCCACCGCTGCTCCGGGAAATGAAGAAAGAGGGATATAATATTGTCTGGAGCTGCGATCCGATGCATGCCAATACCTACACCGCCAAATCCGGCCATAAGACACGGAATTTTAATGACATTCTCTCCGAAATCACCTGCTTTTTCGAGATCCACTGGTCAGAAGGCACTGTTCCCGGCGGGGTCCATCTGGAGATGACCGGTAACAACGTCACTGAATGTACCGGCGGGGCACATAATATCGTTGATGAAGAACTTGCCGAAAACTACCTGACCAGTTGCGACCCGAGACTGAATGCGGAACAGAGCCTGGAGGTCTCCTTTCAGATCGCCGACATGATCCGCAGCTGAACCGCATCCGCACATCCTTTCACTCACCGGGCAGCGAACGAAACATATACTGCAATGTATTGTGGGTCGCCGTCTGCCCGTATCTACAAGATTACATTTAAGTAATCTTTCTTGACGGTTATTGGTTCACGTTTACTGTTCTCCGAAGAAACAGAACCGAGTCGTTTTTCCTTTGGTTCCGGATGGGAACGCATTCGTCTTCAGGGCGATTTTTTCCCTTACCAACTCACTTAGCATCTTGATTAAAGGAGAATGCACATGAACTTGAAAAAATTACCACTGCCGGTATCGGCGACGATCACCCTCCTGGTGTTCTGCCTGATTCCCGTTGCCACCCAGTGCCTTGCGCAAACAGACACAAGGGACGATATGGCCATCCTCGATAGGTCATCCAAAGCCTTTGTCAATGTGGTGAAGCGGGCCAAGCCAGCGGTCGTCAATATCAAAGTGCAAAAAACCACGAAAAGCAATTATCCAGGCGGGATCGGACCGGAAGATATGTTCAACAACCCCTTTTTCGAGCAATTTTTCGGGCCCCAATTCCGTCAAAGGCAACAGAAACCCCGTGAATACGTACAACGCGGGCTTGGCTCCGGCTTTATCATCAGCAAGGACGGTTATATCATGACCAATAATCATGTGGTCGAGGGGGCCGACACCATCAAGGTTACGCTCTCCGACAACAGGGACTTCGATGCCAAGGTTATCGGCACGGATCCCCAGACCGATGTTGCGCTAATTAAAATAAACGATCCGGAAAACCTCCCGGTCTTGCCGCTGGGCGATTCCTCCCAACTGGAAGCCGGAGAGTGGGTCATCGCCATTGGCAATCCTTTTGGCCTCAGCCAGACTGTCACCGTCGGGGTAGTCAGCGCAACCGGGCGAAACAGTGTCGGCATCAGCGATTATGAAAATTTCATTCAGACCGATGCAGCCATAAATCCCGGCAACAGCGGCGGACCGCTGATCAATGGCCGGGGAGAGGTGGTCGGCATCAACACCGCTCTCTTTTCAAAAACCGGCGGCTATATGGGCATCGGCTTTGCCATTCCCATCAATATGGCGAAATCCGTTGAGGATCAGTTGCAGGCTTCGGGGAAAGTTACCCGCGGCTGGCTCGGTGTGGTTATCCAGAATGTGAATAAAGATCTGGCAGATTCCTTTGGTCTCAAACAGGTCGGTGGTATCCTGATCAGTGAAGTACAAAAAGAATCCCCGGCCAGTGCCGCCGGACTGAAACAAGGCGATGTTATCTTCAAACTCGACGGAGTTGAATTGAAAGACGTCTCCGACCTGCGTAACCGGGTGGCAATGCTGCAGCCCGGAACCAAAACAATGCTCGAAATCATGCGCAGTGGTCGGGAGAAGAAGATTCAAGTCACTATCGGCGAACAGCCGGCCAATTTCGGTAAAGGCGGACCAGGTTCACAACTTGGCGATTCGCTTGACAAATACGGCCTTACTGTCCAGGAGCTTACTCCTGAACTTGCCAAAAAATTCGACTACGCGGAGGACAGCGGGCTGATCATCAGCAATGTTGAACAGGGCAGCGCTGCCGCGGTGGCAGGCCTGAAACCGGGTTATCTGGTCGAAGAGGTCAACAGAGAAAGGGTCACCAGCCTGAAAGAGCTTGACAAGGTTTTAAGTCATTCAGATTCAGATAAAATACTTCTGCGGGTACGCGCCGGCAATTACGCCACCTACGTGGTATTGGGAGCAAAATAGAACCACTGTCCGGTTTCTCTCCAAGCCGCATCCTCCGCCTGTTCGATCGGGCGGGAGATGCGGCCTATTCTGTCGGAAGACTGAGACTTCCGGCAATCTCCTGTCGCCGCGCCGTGGCTATCCGTTCAAAGATTTTGATAATCACCGGCAGCTTTCTGAAGTCCTCGGTGGATATCTTGCGCAGTACGACATCGGTCTTGGCAACTACGGTCGCGGTACGTTTTTTCTCCCTGCCGAAATAAGCCATCTCACCAAAGATTGTCCCGGCCTCCAGGGTGGCGAGCAGCTCTCCCCTGCCATCAAATGCTTCCACTGAACCGCTGTCCAGGTAATAGATACCATCCGGCACACCGCCTATCTTGATAATAGTGTCATCTTTTTTACACCATTCAAGCTTGAAGTATCGTTCCCATTCGGTATCCACCACCAGGGCGTGATAAAAGCTGGAGTTCATGGCCCGGAGCAGTTCTTTGGACAAGTGAAACAACCTCTCTCCAAGAGAGTCCCGGCTCTTTTCCATCAGCTTCATGCCCCGCTGGTAAAAATCATCGGCCGGAAAGGGGGTCTCGCGGATATATTCGAGAATTCGCCCGGTGCCGACATCTTCTCGGCCGGTCAACTCCTTGAAATAGTTCTGGGCCACAAGGAGTTCTTCCCGGACCCGGGGAAAATCCGGTTTGATGCCAAGAAGTCGATTGCCGCTGAAAAATTCCATCGCCGCATTTTTCATTCGGATGAATTTCAGCAGTTCCTCTTCTCCCACCTCTTTCGGACAATTGGGGATTCCCGGCCGATAAAGGGAAAAGATATTCATCGGATGCTGCACACTGGTCAGGCTCACCTTGGCAATGGTAACCAGGTAATCGTCAAAGCCCTGCTGATACCTTGCAACTTCCCGGTCCATCAGCAGATGGGTGCCGAAATGTCCGCAAAGTTCCTCAAGGCGATTGGCCACGGCAAAACTTGAGCCGAATTTGGCCATTCTGGTGCCCAGCAGCGCTTCGGTTATCGGCCCGAGCAGGATACCCATTCTGGTTGGAGCCAGCCTGCCGTCGGCAATGGCCTCGGCCATTCTGAGGGCTGCCAGTAGGGCCCGGGTACAGACCCCGGTGCGATCCTCCCCGGGACGCTTGTCAAAAATGACCAGACTGCCATCCCCGGCCGCCGGTTCGATTTCCAGCGGAAAACTATCTTCCCGGACAATGAGACCATTGATGGTGCCATGATAGTCGATCAGAAAATCGCGAATCTCCTCCGGAGTCATCGCCGAGGAAATTCGCGAATACTGCACCATATCGGTCATCAGGATGACGACTTCCCGTTCCGGTTCGATCTTCAGCTTGTTCTCAGATCCAAGATTAGGCATCAGTCACTCCCGGAACCATGATGCTGAACTGGCAGCGTGTCGGTGCAAACAGACATTTTCTGCTCAGTGTTATATCAAACCGATTAAGGTCACAGCGGCGAGAACCGCAATAAAAAACAAGGCAACCTTGACATTGACAGAGTTATCCTCGTGATGGTCATGGTGGGAATCAGACATTAGTTCTCCTTTTGATGTTTAATTTCAGCAACTTTACCATGTAATTCAACCAAACACAACATCCAACAGCTCGCCGAGATTGGCCACCCCGATTAGGTCTATTTTCGGCTTCCAGGTCAGGCGCTCCTTGTTGCTTTTCGGCAGCACAAAGCGGGAAAAACCAAGGCGCTCCGCCTCGCGGAGCCGGACATCGGCATGGCCTATGGCCCGAACCTCGCCGGCCAACCCGACTTCCCCGCAGACCACAGTAGTGGACGGAATGGGCCGTTCCAAAAGACTCGAAGCCAGGGCACAGATCACCCCTAGATCCAAAGCCGGTTCGTCAATCCGCATTCCTCCGGCTATATTTAAGAAAATATCGTGGCCGTACATATCCAGTCCGCCTTTTTTCTCCAGAACCGCACAGAGCAGGGACAAACGCTGCTGATCGGCGCCGATGGCCGTCCGTCTGGCCGTACCGAGGTTGGTCGGACTGACCAGGGCCTGGACCTCGACCAGAATCGGCCGCGTTCCCTCGACACTCGGCAGGACCACCGAGCCCGGTTCGTTTAAAGGCCGTTCGGCGAGAAAGATCTCCGAAGGATTGGTCACCTGGACCAGCCCTTCTTCCTTCATCTCGAAGACGCCGATCTCGTTGGTAGAACCAAAGCGATTCTTCACCGTGCGCAGGATGCGAAAGGCATGGCTGCGGTCACCTTCAAAGTAGAGCACCGTATCGACCATATGCTCCAGCACCTTCGGCCCGGCAATGGCACCATCTTTTGTTACATGGCCAACCAGGACCACCGGGATATTCTCTTTCTTGGCCATGCCGAGCAACCGGTAGGCCGACTCCCGGACCTGGGTGACCGAGCCGGGAGAAGAGGAGACGTCGGCACAGGTAAGGGTCTGGATCGAATCAACGGCAAGCAGGCTGGGCTGCATGGTACAGGTCATGGCTATGATATGCTCAACCACATTCTCTGTCGCCAGAAACTCTTCCGGATGAATGGCACCAAGACGCCGGGCCCGCATCTTTATCTGCCGGGCGGACTCCTCGCCCGAGACATAGAGAACCTTTTTACCATCTTCGGCTATCGAGCCGAGGAGGTGAAGAAGCAGGGTCGATTTGCCGATTCCGGGTTCTCCGCCGATCAACACCACCGAGCCGGGGACGATTCCCCCGCCAAGGACACGGTCCAACTCATCCAGGTGAGTGCTGAGACGTTCTTCGTCACCTTCGGGTGCCAGATAGAGCGGCTGAGGTTGTGCAACCATGCCCAGGCCCGAACCCTTGGGAGCAACGATCTCTTCAACCAGGCTCTCCCACTCATCACAACCCGGACAACGGCCGAGCCATTTGCCACTCTGATAGCCACACTGCTGGCAGACAAAAACCGGCCGACTGGCTTTTTTGCTCGTTATATTCATGATTCAAGTTATAGCTCAAGGCTGATAAAAAGTCGCCTCTGACCTTTACACTCACTGAAAAAGATCTATACTTTTAGGCGTTCGGCGGCATCGTTTTCACAGGTTTTCCTCCGCCGACAGTATATGCCATCCCACAGAAATGACTACAGGTGTCGAATAGAAAATGGCTATACTTTCTTATATCGCGATTATTGGCATTCCCCCACTTGTTTAAGTGGTACAGCCTGTTTGTTTGACCATCACAATCGTTATACCACTATACAATGCAAAAGCAAAATCATGCCTCCCGATTCTCCGCTGCCGAGTGGATTCCCCTTTCCCGTTCTTTGTCTTTTATACTGCGCAGTAAAAGACTCTTTGGTTTGAGTTTTCTCCTCTTCCTGATAACCGTGACCCTCACCTGGCTCGGCTATCTCTTCACCGTTGATTTCATGGACCAACTGACGGGAAATTTCATTGCTGCAGCGCCCGATACCGGCAGTATCCTCGGTTGGATCAAATATGGCGGCTGGTGGGTCGGCAGTTGGCTGTTTCTCATTGTCTCAAGGATAGTTGCCTTTTATATCGCTTTTCTCCTGGCATACAGCCTCTCCACCCCCGGGTACGCCTTTCTCAGCACGGCCGCCGAAAAACTCTATGCCGGCAACCGGTTCGAAGGGGATGCCGGTGCTTTTCTTGCCGGCTTTTTTTCAGACATCCTCGAGGGTATTAAAATCGCCCTCTTCGGAGTCCTGGTGACAATCGTCGCTCTCGCCGTCAATTTCATCCCAGCCATAGGTCAGGCAATCGTTTTTCTGCTCTATACCTATTATTCGGCCCTGATGTTCATCGACTATCCTGCCTCCCGCCGGCGCTGGTCCCTCGGCGAAAAGCTACGCTGGCTCCGCTCCCACAGCAGTCCTGCATTTCGGTTGGGAATACTACCCGCCGTGGTCAGTATGATCCCGGTGGTGAATATTTTCGCCATCGCCCTCTTGTTTCCGTTGCTCACCGTCCATACCACCTTGAATTTCTCGGCCATAGAACTGGTCAAAAACCTTCCCGAGTCCCCCTCCACAGGAGAATATCATGGGGAAAGAAATTGAAAAAAAATTTCTACTGATAAGCGACGACTGGCGCAACCTCGGCTCAGGGGAATCCTACTGTCAGGGATATCTCAACGCTGAAAAAGACCGGACAGTGCGGGTGCGTACCGTAGGCGACCAGGGCTATCTGACCATCAAAGGCCCCAGCGTTGGTGCTGCAAGACTCGAATATGAATACAATATTCCAATCGGCGAGGCAAAGGAAATACTTCATCACCTGTGCCACAAACCGCTTATCGAAAAAATTAGATACAAGATTCCTTTTGCCTCGTTTATCTGGGAAGTGGATGAATTCAAGGGAGAAAACGAGGGTCTCATCTTCGCTGAAATAGAACTTAGTTACGAGGGGCAAAACTTTGAGAAACCACCATGGGTAGGTAGGGAAGTCACCGATGACCCCAGGTATTACAATGCCAATTTGGTCGGAAATCCCTTCTCACAGTGGTAATAAAGGCAGATCCAGGGAAATAGGTTTATTGCGATCAAAAAATGTTAAATTTAATTTACTATTTTTCGACAAAGGTCTAGTATAGCACGTTGTCGATGCCACAAAAGCAATAATTGGTTTCAGTCTTTTAAGGAATCATGGTTTTTCAGCTGATCGACGGAGAGTGCGAGCGCAGCTCCCCAGAACCGGAGCTGTTTCCATTAAAAAAAGAGGAGATCAAAAAGATGAGAACAACAAAGAAGCTGCTTGCGGCATTCTGTGGGGCGGCGTTGATGCTGGTTTCGCTGAATGCCGGTGCCGCGCCTAAAACACTGGTGTTCTGTTCTGAAGCAAGTCCCGAAGGTTTTAACCCCACTTTTTATACCGCAGGAACCACCTTCGACGCCGCCCACCCGGTTTATAACCGGCTGGTTGAATTTAAAAGGGGCACTACCGAAGTTGAACCGGCATTGGCCGAAAAATGGGATATTTCGGCCGACGGCAAGGAATACACCTTTCACCTGCGCAAGGGGGTGAAATTTCATTCCAGCGCCAAATTTACCCCCACCCGCGATTTCAATGCCGATGATGTTGTTTTCTCCTTCAAACGCCAACTCGACAAGGATCATCCCTTCCATAAAGTGGGAAACGCCTCCTATGAATATTTCAACAGCATGTCCATGCCGGAACTGCTGAAAGATATCGTCAAGGTGGACGACTACACCGTCAAGTTCATCCTCAACCGGCCGGAAGCACCAATGATCGCCGACCTGGCAATGGACTTCGCCACCATTTTTTCAGCGGAATATGCCGATAAGATGATGGAGGCCGGCACCCCGGATGTGATCGATTTCGAGCCGATCGGCACCGGACCCTTTACCTTTGTCGCATATCAGAAGGATGCCGTTATCCGCTATAAAGTGAATCCCGAATATTGGGGCGCCAAAGCCCCCATCGACAATCTTGTCTTCGCCATTACCCCCGATGCCTCGGTCCGTTACGAGAAGCTGAAAGCCGGGGAATGTCACGTTATGGTAAATCCGAACCCGGCAGATCTGGAAGCGATGGGCAAGGATCCCAGTATCAACCTGCTGCAGAAAGAAGGCCTCAACGTCGGCTACATGGCATATAATACACAAATGAAGCCGTTCGATAATCCCAAGGTTCGTAAAGCCTTGAATATGGCCATCAACAAGAAAGCCATCATCGATGCGGTTTTTCAGGGGGCCGGAAAAGTGGCAAAAAATCCGATTCCTCCGACTATCTGGTCATATAACGATGCCGTGGTTGACGACCCCTACGATCCCGCCGCAGCAAAGAAAGTACTGGCTGCCGAAGGTGTAACCAATCTGAAAATGAAAATCTGGGCCATGCCGGTACAGCGTCCTTACAACCCCAACGCCCGGCGGATGGCCGAACTTATCCAGTCCGATTTTTCCAAGATCGGCGTCGAGGCGGAGATCGTCTCCTACGAATGGGGTGAATACCTCAAACGTTCCAAAGATGTCAAACGCGACGGCGCCGTCCTCCTCGGTTGGACCGGCGACAATGGTGACCCGGACAACTTCCTGGCGGTGCTGCTTGGCTGTGACGGGGTCGGCGGAGCCAACCGGTCTCAGTGGTGCTACCAGCCCTTCGAGGAGTTGATCCAGAAAGCCAAGATCGTCTCCGACCCCGCTGAAAGAACCAGGCTCTACAAAAAGGCGCAGATCATCTTCAAAGAGCAGGCTCCCTGGGCCACCATAGCCCATTCCGTGGTTTTCCAACCGGTAAGAAAGGACGTGGTCGATTTCCGAATCGACCCCTTCGGTCTCAACCTTTTCTATGGGGTTGATCTGAAGTAAAAGTGTCATTGCAGGCCGGGCAGAGTTTTCTGCCCGGCCTTTTTCATGCCGCCTCAATCCAGAGAACATAGATATGTTGATTTACTGCTTAAAAAAACTCGGGGTCGTTCTCCCCACCTTTTTCGGTGTTACCCTGGTGGCCTTCGTGTTCATCCGCATGCTGCCGGGCGATCCGGTGCTGCTCATGGCCGGAGAAAGGGGCATGAGCGAGGAGAGACACGCCGCCCTGATGGCCGAATTCGGTTTCGACAAACCGATCATCGTGCAGTACGGCTACTACCTCATCCAGCTCGCCCATGGCGATTTAGGTAAATCGATCATCACCAGAAAACCGGTCCTGACAGAATTCATGACCCTTTTCCCGGCGACGGTGGAGCTCTCTTTGTGTGCTATGTTCCTCGCCGTTTTATTCGGCCTACCGGCCGGGATGATCGCCGCCACCCGCAGGGGATCGGCCTTCGACCACACGGTTATGACCGGCGCGCTGACCGGCTACTCCATGCCGATCTTCTGGTGGGGCTTGCTGCTCATCATCTTTTTTTCCGGCATCCTCCACTGGACGCCGGTGTCGGGACGCATCTCGCTGCTTTATTATTTCGAGCCGGTGACCGGCTTCATGCTCATCGACAGTCTGCTCTCCGGGCAGGAAGGGGCCTTTTCCTCAGCAGTTTCCCACCTCATCCTCCCCGCCATCGTCCTCGGTACCATCCCTCTTGCGGTAATTGCCAGGCAGACCCGTTCGGCCATGCTCGAGGTCTTGAGCGAGGATTATGTCCGTACCGCAAAAGCCAAGGGACTGGGCCCCCAGCGGGTCATCGGCCTGCATGCCCTGCGTAACGCCATGATCCCGGTTATCACCGTCATTGGCCTGCAAGTCGGGGTACTGTTTGCCGGGGCCATTCTGACCGAAACCATCTTTTCCTGGCCGGGCATCGGCAAATGGATGGTCGACTCGATTTCCAGGCGGGACTATTCGGCGGTCCAGGGAGGCCTGCTGCTCATCGCGGCAGTCGTCATGCTCGTCAATCTCTCGGTTGATCTACTCTACGGTCTGATCAACCCGCAAATACGCCATACGGATTAATCATGACCGAAACAACCATACAGGAAGCAGTAGAAACATTGACCCCCCTGGATGATCGCCCTGTCGGCTTCAGGGCGGTTTTGACAGAGTTCTGGTCCTATTTCAGTGAAAATCGCGGCGCGGTCATCGGGCTGTTTTTTTTCCTCGGCGTGGTCATTGTCGCCGTCTTCGCCGATTTTATCGCCCCCCATTTGCCCAATGAGCAGTTCCGGGACGCCCTGCTGCGTCCCCCCTTCTGGCAAGCAGGCGGCGATTTCCACTTTTTGCTCGGCACCGATGCCATTGGCCGCGATATCCTGTCGCGGCTGATCTACGGCTCCCGTTATTCGCTCTTTATCGGCTGCATCGTCGTCTCGATATCCCTGGTCGTCGGGGTATTCCTCGGGCTTATGGCCGGCTTTTTCCGCGGGCGGGTAGATACCTTTATCATGCGGATCATGGATATCGTCCTGGCCTTTCCCAGCCTGCTGCTGGCCCTGGTCCTCGTTGCCGTTCTCGGCCCGAGTCTGATCAACGCCATGATCTCCATCGCCATCGTCCAGCAACCCCACTATGTCCGCCTCACCCGGGCGGCGGTTATGACGGAGATGACCAAGGACTATGTTGTTGCCGCACGAGTCATCGGGGTGCGGGCCATGCGGCTGATGTTTATCACCGTCCTGCCCAATTGTCTGGCCCCCCTGATCGTCCAGGCGGCACTCAGTTTCTCCACCGCCATCCTCGATGCCGCAGCCCTCGGTTTTTTAGGCATGGGCGCCCAGCCGCCAACCCCCGAATGGGGCACCATGCTGGCGGAAGCCCGGGAATTTATCCTCCGCGCCTGGTGGGTTGTCACCTTCCCGGGGGTGGCCATCCTGACCACCGTGCTGGCGATTAATCTTATGGGCGACGGGCTGCGCGACGCCCTGGATCCGAAACTCAAACGATCATAACTGCACCATGCCATTACTTGAAATTGACAACCTCAGCGTGACCTTCCAGACTGCCGGCGGCCAGTTCACCGCGGTCGACCGGGTCTCGCTGAACATTAATTCCGGAGAGGTGGTCTCCATCGTCGGGGAGTCCGGCTCAGGCAAATCCGTGTCGATGCTGGCCCTGATGGGTCTCTTGCCCTGGACCGCGACCATCACCGCCGATACCCTGCGCTTTGACGGCCAGGATCTGAAGTCGATCGGCAAAGCCCAGCTCCGGCAGATCATCGGCTCGAAAATGGCGATGATTTTCCAGGAACCGATGACCAGTCTCAATCCCTGTTTCACCGTCGGGTTTCAGTTGACCGAAGCGCTGAAAATTCACCTCGGCATGAACAGAGCGAAGCGGAAAAAAAGGGCCATAGAGCTGCTCGATCTGGTCGGTATTCCCGAACCGCAAAAGCGGCTGTCCGCCTTTCCCCATCAGCTTTCCGGAGGGATGAACCAGCGGGTGATGATCGCCATGGCTATCTCCTGCAACCCCAGGCTGCTGATCGCCGACGAACCGACCACGGCCCTCGATGTGACCATCCAGGCCCAGATTCTTGACCTGCTGCTCAAGCTGCAGAAGGAACAGGGCATGTCGCTGGTGCTTATCACCCATGATATGGGCGTGGTTGCCGAGACCGCCGAAAGGGTCGCGGTCCAGTACGCCGGGCAGCAGGTGGAAAAACAGCAGGTAAAGGGTTTATTTTCCGATCCCCACCACCCCTATACCCAGGCCCTGCTCGACTCCCTGCCGGAAAGATCGACGTCAAAGATTCTACCGTCCATTGCCGGAGTCGTTCCCGGTCAATTCGATAAACCGGTCGGTTGCCTTTTTTCCCCCCGCTGTAAATATGCCACCGAGCTTTGCCGAACCACCCCGCCGGTGGCCGCATCGGCCGACTTCGGCCGTGCCCTCTGCCACTACCCACTGGCCGAGGGGATCCCGACCAACTATCCCGAGGAGGTGAAGGCATGAAAGGAGACGTTGTTCTGGAGGCCGAAAATCTGACCCGTCACTATAATGTCGATCGCGGCACCTTCCAGAAACCAGCGGTGCTGAAGGCCCTGGATGGGGCCAGCTTTCAACTCGTCAAAGGCAAGACCCTGGCGGTTGTCGGGGAGTCAGGCTGCGGGAAATCGACCCTGGCCAGACTGGTGACGATGATTGAGAAACCAACCTCGGGCGAGCTGAAGATCACCGGCATAAATATTATTACCGCCGGCAAAAAGGAACTCGACAAGCTGCATAGGAAGGTGCAGATTGTTTTCCAGGATCCCTATGGTTCCCTCAACCCGCGCCAGAAAATAGGCCATTCCCTTGAGGAACCCCTGCTGGTCAACACCGGTATGAGCAGGAAGGAACGACGGGAAGCGGCAATGAAAATCATCAGCCTGGTCGGACTGCGCCCGGAATACTACGAGCGGTATCCGCACATGTTTTCCGGGGGACAGCGCCAGCGAATTGCCGTGGCGAGGGCCCTGATGCTCAATCCGGAAATCGTTGTGCTCGACGAACCGGTATCCGCCCTGGATGTGTCTATTCAGGCCCAGATCCTCAATCTGATCGCTTCCCTGCAGGACCAATTTGACCTGGCCTATATGTTCATCAGTCACGATTTGTCGGTGGTCAAACACATTGCCGATGAGGTTATGGTCATGTATCTCGGCAAACCTGTGGAAAAGGGCAGCAGGGACAGTCTGTTCAACACACCGCACCATCCCTACACCAGGGCTCTGCTTTCGGCCACGCCGGTCGCCGATCCGTTTCGGACCAAGGAGCGTATTGTGCTTCGGGGCGAACTGCCCTCGCCGATTGCACCACCCTCGGGATGCACCTTCCATCCCCGCTGTCCGTCGATGACCGAAATATGCAAGGACAAGCCGCCCGAGCTCCGGGATATTGACGGCTGCATGGTTGCCTGCTATCATCCGAAGACCTATTAATTCTCTCGACCGGGCCGCAGATGAAATAATTCACCACCCGACGAGCACGGTCGCCCATGTCAGTTCCCTTCAAGCCAGGAGGTGCAGATGAAATATTTTTCCATTACCGAAAACGTCACCATTCCCGCCCTCGGACTCGGCACCTGGAAAGCAAGCGGCGGTGCCGTTGCCAAGGCCGTTTCCACAGCCATTGAAATCGGCTATCGCCATATCGATTGCGCCTCCATCTATCAAAACCAGATTGAGATCGGCACGGCGCTCGCAGGAGCACTTACAGATGGTCAGGTTTCAAGAGAGGAGCTGTGGATAACCTCCAAACTGTGGAACAACGCCCACGCCAAAAAGCATGTGCAGCCGGCGCTGGAAAAAACCCTGAAGGACCTGCAACTCGATTACCTGGATCTCTTTCTTATTCATTGGCCGATCAATTTTCAGCCGAATATTGTCTTTCCCAGAAAGCCCGAGCAGTATCTCGCCCCGGATGATATCCCGATAATCGAAACATGGCGGGCCATGGAGAAGATGGTCAAAAAGGGCCTCTGCCGGTTCATCGGCGTCTCCAATTTCAATCTCAGCCGGTTAAAAGACCTCAAACGGCAGGCAAGTATTCAACCGGTAATGAACCAGATCGAGCTGCATCCCTGCCTGCAGCAGGTGAAGATGCTCGACTATTGCCGGGAAAACCAGGTGCTGCTCACCGCCTTTTCCCCCCTTGGCTCAGGAGATCGTCCCGCCGCCCTGAAAAAGGATAAGGAACCGACCCTGCTCGATCATCCGACGGTTGTGGAGATTGCCGAAAAAAGAGGCATGACCCCTGGCCAGGTACTGCTCGTCTGGAGCCTTTCCAGGGGGACGGTGGTCATCCCCAAATCGGTTGATCCGGGGAGGCTGGCGGAAAACCTCCGTGCCGCCGACCTCGAAATCGAGGCTGCCGACCTGCAGGCGATAAACGCACTCGAACAGGGCTACCGCTTTGTCGACGGCTCCTTTTTCGAGACCCCCGGCTCCCCGTACAAGGTCGCCGACCTGTGGCGCGAAGAGTAGGTCCACGACCACCTGTCAACACCGGTTATCAGAGCCGGTGTTGACCACAGAGACAGGTAAGCAATCGGTTATCCCCTTCGTAGTTCCACTCAAAGACAATGATATCATGCGGTTGATGGCCATGTAGTACTAATTCATGACAAAGCTGCAACCTGGTGGAATCGGCGTGGGTCCGTAGTGGACCGGAAAAGCTGGGGACCTGCCAATAAATTAGCGGATGAACCAAGAAAATCTTGCAGGATTCACCTGAAAAAATTCGATGGTAATCGTAAATGCAGCAACTTGATCAAATCGCCGGTTTTCAGGGTCGCTTTACAAAAAAATGCCTCATCACGGCCATCACCCACTTCATTTATTTGTTTGACAAACCAAGCCTTTCCCTTCTCTCAATTATATAGCGACGACAGGCCTCTGCATCCTTTGCATACACCGAGGTCTCGAATAACGCGCTTATGCTGCTCGCATCACGGCAATAGTCGTATCCGGCTCTTTCCACATAGTTTTTGATGTAGGTCGAAATAAAAATACCTGCCATAAATAAAACAATGGAAAAAACAATAATCGCACGATTGACCAGGCCCTGTCTTTTGGCGAAAAGAGACGGCTTGGAATACTCGACTATGGCATAAATGTGAAATAATGGTATCGCAATTCCAATAAAACAAAGACCTACACGGTTGAGAAAAGAAACGGCATCAGATGAACTGGATATGCCTATGATGACCTGATGTATCTGGTAGTAGCCCAGCCAGCAAGTAAAAATTGCAAAAATATCTGTAAATATCAGGACGATATGCGCTGTTTTTTTACTCATAAAGCTCCTATACAAAACACACTACTTAACTCTCCACGAGCCTTGCAAGGACTAAAGAGTCCCTGCACTTTAGCCAGGATTTGTCCAGGTGAAATAGTGCTGTCAACGAAACGCCTGAAATGGATTGTCAATATCATAGCCTATTGCACGATAGACCAATTCTCTTTCCGGGTCTGATCGTGAAGAATGCGGCTCTGCGACTCTCATGATCATCAATGACTATACAATAAAAGAACTACTGAGATGGTAAACCAAGCCTTTCCCTTCTTTCTATTATATAGCGACGACAGGCCTCTGCATCCTTTGCATACACCGAGGTCTCGAATAACGCGCTTATGCTGCTCGCATCACGGCAATAGTCGTATCCGGCTCTTTCCACATAGTTTTTGATGTAGGCCGAAATGAAAAAACCGATTACCAATAATACTATGATAAAAATGATAATCGCTCGATTGATTAGGTGTTGTTTTTTTGCGACTAGAGACGGCTTAAAGTACTCGACTAGTGCAAAAATGTGAAAGACCGGTATTGAGAGCATAGGAAAAAGAAGGCCAACTTGATTGAGAAACGAAACTGCATCGGATGAACTGGATATCCCTATGACGACCTGATGTATCTGGTAGTAGCCCAGCCAGATAGCAAAAAATGCAAATACATCAACGAATAGCAATCCTATATGCGCTGTTTTTTTACTCATAACGCTCCTATACAAAACACACTACTTAACTCTCCACGAGCCTTGCAAGGACTAAAGAGTCCCTGCAATTTAGCCAGGATTTGTCCAGGTGAAATAGTGCTGTCAACGAAATGCCTGAAATGGATTGTCAATATCATAGCCTATTGCACGATAGACCAATTCTCTTTCCATTTCATGAAGTTTGCGGCCCAGCGACTTTTCCATTTCCACTTTTTTCCGGGCGATTGCCTCTCCGCCTTTCTCCAAGGCTACTACCAGTTTATCGGTAAGACCATAATGCGTATCTATTGTTTCCAATGCCAATCCTGCTCCAACACTAACAACTATGGTAATAAATATTGGTAAAACAGCAGTTGTAGCTACGGCCCCCACAAAAAGACCAGTCAGCCCGCCTACCAGCGAACCGATGGCGACTTTAACGAGATCCGCCGCAATATGGCCAATGATGTTGGCCAAGGTAAATTTGTCCTGCAATATGCACTCGACAATGGTCAAGGGAACAGTGGCGAGAATGGTTATCCTGGCACCTGCTTTGACCATGTTTTTGATGCCCAGCGCTCCGATGGCCATCTGCAGGATCTTCGCATTGCGTGCCGAATAAACGGTTCCCCTAAAAAGCGAGCGTCTGCCGGCATAGCCTCCGAATACAACAACCTGACGGCCATTGATTAACCTTGCTTCCACCCTGCCGGTAATGCCCAGGTCTTTGACCACCTTGAGCAGGGTGGCTGAATCCATGATCGGAGAGATAAAAGGTGAAATATTGCGCTTGGCGAATTCCACGGCCTCAAGTTGGTCAATTGATTTTACCTGCCGCATGTCCGGAAAGGATGAATGGTGGCATGAGGCGACACCACCATATTTGAGAAACATATTGGTGTCCATGGCGTGGGGAACTCTCTCTGACTTGAGAGAGACCTGGAGCGGCATCAGTGGCGCATCTTCGGAGGGAGGAGCGGAATACCGGTAATTGGTTGGCACATTCGATGCATTGACACTTCGGAAGAATGTGTTGTTTTTTGATAACACCATGCGGCAATCAGGTCATCGGCTTCCACTATGCTTAGGGTATAATCGTTTTGTTGTAATTTGGATTTCAACTCGGTTTCGATACTCATATTCAGCCTACTCAGAGATTGTGTCGATTAGCGAGGGATTGGACTGATACTCAGCCTTGAAAATAGATCGAAATGCTTCAGCAAAAAATCAACTATGGGTTATGCTCCGATACCCTAGCCTTTTTATTCAGTATTTGCAACAAATATTACAGGCCGGGAGGAGTACAAACTTTTGGAGACTGCCGCAAAAAAGCATAACCTCGGGCCAGGTGCTGCTCGCCCGGATCCTCTCCCGGGAAACGGTGGTCCTCCCCCTCCGAAACACCCATCATCCGTTTATCGAATAAATTGCATAAAAGATTACATTTGACCATAGCAGCGTCGTCGAATAATGTTGTACAGCCTTCGGATCAGCTGCCAGCTGATTTCCCGGCTAGCTACTTACACCTTATGGCGCGGTGTCCTGGGGTAACAATCTCTATCATATCATCAGCATGTCCCGACCAACTTCCGCAAAAAAACCGCAAACCAAACGGCGGACGACATTAACCCGGGCGAAAACAACCCGCTCCAGGCGGGTAAAAAAGGGTGGCAGGAAGAAGGTTAAAGATCTGCAGAATAGTCTGCTGAAAAATCTATTATTTATCAGTCTGGAAGGTCTTGGTCTTGCGATAATTGGCCTCGCTGCCATTATCCTGCTGGTCGGTTTTATTGGCAACCGGTTTTCCGGCACCGGCTTTGTCCAAAACCTTTTGCCCTTTGCCGGGGGGATCCTTGCGCTCATTTTCCTTGCCTCCCTGCTGCTCAGCGCCTGGAAGAGGCTTCGCCGATTGCTGCAGGCCAGGAACCCCTTGCTCCCCCCAACAGTTATCCTTTGCCTGACCCTGCTAATCTGTGTGGTTATCCCGCGGGAAGACTTCACCCGTGCCTACGGCTACTATCGCACTCTGGTCGGAGGCAAAGAAGAGGCTGGTCGCGTGGCCCTCGCCCATCAGGTCTATGCCGCCTATCGACGCCTGAATATCGTCGCGCTCAGTAAAATGATCAGCCGGGCCAACCCGTACGAAAAGGTAATCGACGAAGCGGCATCGGCCTATGCCATCGATACCGATCTCCTCATGGGGCTTGCCGCCGCGGAGTCTTCGTATCTACCGCGGAAAAGTGAGGACGGCGGGCACGGACTTTTCCAGATAACCCAGGCACCTGCTTCGGTGCTTACGGATGTCAATTCACTCTTTCAGCCGGCCGATCGCCAAATGAACGATCCCCGCTATAATGCCTTCTTAGGAGCGGCCACCCTTCGGTATTATCTTAGCGAGATGCATGATGATCTTTTCCTCGGCCTTCTCGCCTATAACATTGGTCCGGCCAATGGCGGCCTGCAATTTATCATGCAACAGTACGGGGTAACGGATTTTTCCACCATTCAGCCCTACCTCCTGCAGCTTCCCCGGGACTATCCCGTACGCGTCCTCGCCTACGCCCTTGCCTTTCGAATCGAGCGAAAAAAAGGGACGCTCCTGGCCTATGAAGAGGGGAAGAATGCCATGACAATTCAGGCACTTGGCATTCCAGGACAATAATGTCCCGGAAGCTGTTACGTCAGCCGGAATATCCGCCTCGGCGGCTGCCCCGAAACCACCTTTTTTCCATACAGGCTGCGGTTTTGCAGCATCGTCTATCTTCATGGTAAACCGAAAAACGATTTGGTCTTTTATTTTGTCAGTATTCGACCTATAGTACCTGCATGAGGCAGAACATAGGCCCGGGGGAAGCTGAACTCGTCTGAATACCGATGCAACGAGAGACAATCGATGAAACCAAGAGAAGTGAAGACTATCGCCGATGCCCGGCAGATTGTTGCAGAACGAAACCTGACTCACATCAAGATCGGCCTTTTTGACAATGACGGCGTTATGCGGGGTAAGTATATGAGCCGCGAGAAATTCGTCAGCTCGCTGGAGCACGGCTCCGCCTTCTGCGATGTGGTCCTCGGCTGGGATGCCAAGGACCAGCTGTACGACAATGTTTCTTTTACCGGCTGGCATACCGGTTATCCCGATGCCCCGATCCGAATCCTGCCACATACATGCCGCGAAATTCCTTTTGAAGACGGCATGCTTCTGTTTCTCGCCGAGTTTGCCGGTGAGGCCGAAGACGTCTGCCCCCGCGCCACCCTGCGCCGGGTTGTCGACAGGGCGGCGGATATGGGTTTTGAGCCCTTTGCCGCTCTCGAGTATGAGTTCTTTCTCTTCGACGAAACACCAGACAGTATCAGAGAAAAAAGATTCACCAACCTGAAGCCGTTTAGTCCAGGCTGGTTCGGCTATTCGCTGATTCGCAATTCCACCCATGCGGAGCTGCATCATGCCATCATGCAGCTGGCGGAAGAGATGGATTTTCCGCTGGAAGGCCTCCATACCGAGACGGGACCGGGGGTACTCGAAGCGGCCCTCACCGTAGATGAGGCGATGAGGGCCGCAGATAAGGCTGCGCTTTTTAAGACCTTTATGAAGGTACTTGCCCAGCGTCGCGGACTGATGGCCACCTTCATGGCCAAATGGTCAAACGATTACCCGGGCCAGAGTGGCCATATTCATCTCTCCCTGTGTCATAGAGATGGTGGAAAATCAGCCTTTTTTGAGGCGAAGAAACAGCATACCATGAGCGAGCTGCAACGCCGATTCGTCGCCGGGCAGCAGAAACTTATGCCGCAGCTGCTCTCTATGCTTGCACCGACGATCAACAGCTACACCCGGCTTATCCCCGGTTTCTGGGCGCCGACCGATGCCACCTGGGGAGTTGAGAACAGGACGACCGCTCTCAGGGTGATCGCCGGCAGTGAAAAATCGCAACGGGTAGAGTACCGCCTGACGGCGGCCGATGCCAATCCCTACCTGGCCATGGCCGCAGCCCTCGGTGCCGGTCTCTATGGTATTGAGCAGGAGTGGGAGCCGGAGGCGGAGGTAACAGGCAACGCCTACCAGCAACAGCACCACGAGTCTCTTGCCCTGCCGAAAACCCTCTGGGACGCCGCCCAGGCCCTGAAAAAGTCCGAGGCGGCACGAACGCTCTTCGGCGATGCCTTTGTTGATCATTTTGCCGCCTCAAGGGAATGGGAAGAACGTGAGTTCCGCAAACACATCACCGACTGGGAATTGGAGCGTTACTTTGAAATCATATAGAATCTCCCAAAAAGCAAAGTGATGAGCAATACATTTATCACTGTCAGTCCGATCGATGGTTCCAGCTGTGTCGTCAGGCCCTATGCCACAACGGAGCACATCCTCTTGACCATCAGGAAGGCCGATGCGGCGCAGCAGAGCTGGAAAAAGGTTCCCCTTGAAGAACGCAAGGCCTTATGTACCAGGGCAATCGATGCCTTTGTTGCCAAAAAAGAACAGATCGTCGCAGAGATCTGCTGGCAGATGGGTCGGCCCATCGCCTCAGCGGCAGGCGAAGTGCGCGGCCTGGAAGAGCGTGCCCGGGCCATGATCGACCTGGCCGACCGGGGACTCGCCCCGGTGAAACTTGAACAAAAGCCGGGTGTTATGCGCTGGATCCAGCATGAGCCCCTTGGGGTGGTTTTTGTCATTGCTCCATGGAATTATCCGTATCTGACCGCCATCAATGCGGTGCTGCCGGCCATCCTTGCCGGAAATTCGATAGTTTTGAAACATTCGGTCCAGACTCCCTTATGCGCCGAACGACTGGACGAGGCCTTCAGGGCCGGAGGCCTGCCGGAGGGGGTTTTCCAATACCTGCACCTAACCCATGAGGATACAGAAAGGGTCATTCGAGATAAGCGTATCCAGCACGTTGCCTTCACCGGTTCGGTACCGGGCGGGGAGATGGTGGAGAAGGCTGCCGCCGGCCGTTTCATCGGTATCGGTCTCGAACTGGGCGGCAAGGACCCGGCTTACGTCCGGGCGGATGCCGAGCTGGCCCATGCGGTGGAGACCACCATGAACGGGGCTTTCTATAACTCCGGACAGTCCTGTTGCGCTATCGAACGGGTCTATGTCCATGAGGCGGTGTACGATAGATTTCTCGAACAGGCGGTTGCCTGGGTGAAGGCGTTGCAGCTTGGGCGTTCCGATAATCCTGAAACCACCCTTGGACCGGTTGTTCGAGCCAGTGCTGCCGATTTTGTGCGGGAGCAGATACAAGAAGCCGTTGCCCAGGGTGCCGTCGCCCATATATCCCCGGCTGATTTCCCTTTGGACAAACCCGGCACTCCATACCTCGCACCGCAGCTGCTGACTGAAGTGAACCACAGTATGCGAATTATGACGGAAGAGAGTTTCGGCCCCGTGGTCGGCATTCAAAAGGTCGGCTCCGACCAGGAAGCAATCAAGCTGATGAATGACAGCACATATGGTCTTACCGCGGCTATTTTCACCAGGGATATCGACCAAGGTATTGAACTGGGGCAGCAGATCGACACCGGTACCTTTTTTATCAACAGGTGCGATTATCTGGATCCGGGCCTTGCCTGGACCGGGGTGAAAAACTCGGGCCGCGGCTGCACTTTGTCCGTGCTTGGTTATGAGTACCTTACCCGGCCGAAATCCTATCACATTAAAACCGAACTCTAAAAGGATACCGCCTTGACTTCTTCTGCCAACTGGAACTATCCAACCAACATCAAGGTGGGAGCCGGCCGAATAAGCGAGCTGTCCGGTCTCTGCCGGTCCCTGGGCATGCAGGCGCCGCTGCTCATTACCGATCCGGGGATCAGTGCCTTACCGATGCTGCAAAAAGCAGTCGAAGAGGTACAGGCTGCCGGGTTGCGCTGCGGATTGTTTTCTGCCGTCAAGGCCAATCCGACCGGAGAAAATGTCCAGGAGGGGGTCGACTTCTATAAAAAAAATAACCATGACGGAGTGATCGCCTTTGGCGGCGGCTCCGCGCTCGATGCCGGCAAGGCCGTTGCCCTGATGGTCGGGCAGGATCGGCCTATCTGGGATTTTGAAGATCTGGGCGACAACTGGACCCGGGTCAAGGTTGCGGGCATGGCTCCGGTCGTCGCCGTGCCGACCACTGCCGGGGCCGGCTCCGAGGTCGGCAGGGCGTCGGTCATCACCGACCGGGCTCGGCACCTGAAAAAGATCATCTTTCATCCGAAGATGTTGCCGGCACAGGTCATCCTCGATCCGGAATTGACCGTCGGCCTGCCGCCGGAAATAACTGCAGCAACCGGAATGGATGCCCTGTCCCACAACCTTGAGGCGCTCTGTTCGCCATTCTATCACCCCATGGCCGAAGGCATCGCCATGGAAGGCATACGCCTTGTCAGGGAACACCTGCCGAGAGCGACGGCCGACGGCACCGACCTCGAGGCCCGGACCCAGATGCTGGTCTGTTCCAGCATGGGGGCGGCTGCCTTTCAGAAAGGACTGGGGGCCATGCACGCCCTGGCCCACCCGCTGGGAGGTCTGTACGACGCCCATCACGGCACCCTGAATGCCATTCTCATGCCCTACGTACTGCAGGCCAACCGGAAAGAGATAGAGCCGCGCATTACCCGCCTGACCCGTTATCTTGGCCTGAGTACGACAGGTTTTGACGGTTTTATGACCTGGCTGCTGCAGTTACGCAAACAGCTTACGATCCCGCATAGTCTGGCGGAAATCGGCATCGACGATACCTGTGCCGGTATAATCGGCAGGATGGCCATAGAGGACCCGTCCGCCGGGGGCAATCCGATTCCCTTTACTGCCAATCAGTATCGGCAGATATTTACCGACGCCGTCCATGGCAGACTGTAATTACCATGATGAACGTTGCAATTCTGCGATGCGATGATGTGCTGGAGAAATTCCAGCCGCAGTTCGGTCATTACCCGGAGATGATCCGCCAGATGTTGCAGCTGCCGGATCATCGTTTTGATTTTACCGACTTTGATTGTCAGCTGGGGGATTTCCCCGAAGATTTAGATGGTTACGACTTTTATATCACCACCGGCAGCAAGACCGGTGTCTATGAAGACAAACCATGGATCCGGCAACTCATCCACTTTGTCCGGCAACTGGACCGGCAGAGGAAAAAGCTGATCGGTATCTGTTTCGGTCACCAGGTCATGGCCATGGCCTGTCATGGGAAGGTGGAAAAATCGAACCGGGGCTGGGGCATCGGGGTTGCGGCAAATCGGGTCGTTGCCACCCCCGACTGGATGCAGGAAACAAAACCGGACCTGAACATCCTCGTCAGCCATCAGGACCAGATCACCGCCCTGCCGAAAGGGGCTCTGGTTATCGCTGAAAGTAATTTCTGTCCCTATTTCATGGTCCAGTGGAACGATCATTTCCTCAGTATCCAGGGCCATCCCGAATGGACCAACGCCTACGCACGAGCCCTGATAAATGAGAGAAAAGCAATCATCGACCCGAAACGGATTGCCATTGGTCTCGCTTCTCTGACAATAGAGCCGGACAATCGACTGTGCGCCCGCTGGATTATGAATTTCATTACCCGCCACACCCCTTCACCTGAAGGGGTGCATGCCACCACCACCTAAGCCGGGCCGATCACCTCCTGCAAACCTGTAGCTCTTACGCTTTGGTTATCAGCTGCTGTAACTCCTCGCTGTCCGGACGAACCAGTGCCCTGACCCGTTCGACATTGACCTGGGCGACAATGATCTGACCGACTTCCGTCTGCATGTTTTCATAGATCCCCAGTTCACGAATCCCCGCGGCAAGGAGTAGGTTGTCCTCGGTAGGACTGACATAGTGAATGGCGACAGCCTTATAGCGATGTATGAGAAACAGGGTATTCAGGGTCATTAATCGTTTCTGCCGCGCTTCCTCGGCAAAAGTGTTCTGATCGCGGACCGACAGGATGTTGCGCAAGCGACGATCCTGCAGGACGGCAAAGATCATGTTCGCCATCTTGGTATCCTTGGCATCGACCACCGACAATTCCAGGAGATCGGAGCCGGCGATATGCGGCCTGAGGGTGACACGCAGCTTACCGGCTATATCATAGTTAGCCGTCCATAGCCCCAGCCACTCTTCGAGGCGGCGTGGCGGAACCTCGGTTTCCACCAGGTGCTGGAACTGGGTGGAGCCCTTGCCCATCGCCTTGGTGGTGGCCGTCCCGCCGGTTGCGGCAAAGAGACCCGCATCGAGACGCGGTCCGCCGACGTGGGTTTGTGGGGTTTTGTAGGGGGAATCGATCAGGCGCAGCTTGCGCTGCAGGCGGACCAGAGCGAGCATGCCGTCGTCTTTTAAGGCGGTGGCGAACTCTTCACCGGCCAGGCCGTCGACCTGATGGCCGCCATAGGTGATGAAGTTGAACACATAGCCGAGCTTGCCCAGTTCTTCTGGGAAGCGACGCATTTCCTCCTCCGTCATGCCGGTGGTATCCCAGTTAAAAGAAGGTGACAGGTTATAGGCCAGCATCTTGTTCGGATAGACGGCGTGGATCGCCTCGGCGAAAATTTTTGCTTCATGCAGATTTGCCGTCTTGGTTTCCATCCAGAGAACGTCGGCAAAGGGTGCCACGGCGAGAGATTTGGCAATGGCGTAATCGATACCGCCCTGGATCTGGTAATAGCCTTCCGGAGTCCGGGCGATATCGCAGTTCCAGATGATATTGAAGCCCATGGCGCGGGCTTTGTCCCGAGCCTCGACAAAGGAAGCGGTCTCAACGAAGCTGTGCCACTCGTCGACGGTCATCGGCAGCTCGGCGCCTTCATCAAGGTGAAAGGCCATAACATCGGCTACCGCCTGGCCGTAGGTCTTGAGACCGGCCTCCATCTGCCACAGGTCGAGCAGGCGGCTCGATGCCTGGTCCAGAGCCCTGCTGATGTCGGCCGGCGTGCGGCCCGGCATCTTGCCGATCGCCGTATCGATCTCGGCAAAAATACCCGTCCGGTCAAGCCAGCGATCAGCCTCGGCGTACAGCTCATCGGAAATGCGGTACATCAGGTGACCGTTGATCTCCTCGATACCTTTGGCGAAGAAGCGGCGCATGATCGCCAAAAAGGCAGTCTTGTAATTGGGGAAACCGGTATTGGTGGCCCCGAGGATGAACCGCTGGTCGCGCTCGTCGCCCCGGCCATCGAGGTAGGTGGCCGACTCCGCGTCGGTGCGGGCGACAATGATTCCCGGTACCTGCATGATATCCAGCTGCAGGCGGGCGGCATTGAGCCGCTTGATCTGCTCGTCCACCTGGACCAGCACCTTGCCGCCCTGGTGGCCGCATTTTTTCACCCCCGGTTTCTGGTCCTCGATATGGTAACCGGGAACACCGGCCTCGACAAAGCGGCGGACCAGATTCCGTACGTGGGCATCACCGCCGTGACCGGTGTCGGCATCGGCGATAATGAACGGCCGATAGTCGATAACCGGAGTCTCGGCACGCTGGGCCTCGGTCATCTGCATCCGCAGGAAATGCTGGTTCCGGTCGGCGGCCATAAGCGCCCTGACTATCGGGGCGGCCTCATCGGGGACCTGACTGAGCGGATAGCTGGCCAGATCGGGCCCGGGATCCTCGGTTACCGAGCCCTTGGCCGAGGTCGCCCAGCCGCCGAGGTAGATGCCTTCTATGCCTGTGCGTTTGATAGTGACCGCCTGGCCCGGCGAATATGGACCAAAGGTGGTAATCGATTTGCCTGCAGCAAACAGTTCCCGCATACGGGCATAAAAAGCGGCCGCGGTATCGCGGGCGACGGTGTAGTCGATGTCGATGGTGCCCCGCTGCTCGACCACCTGGGCCGGGGTATGCAGACGGAGAATTTCGGAAAAGCGCGGTTCGGCGAACCATCGCTGCATATTTTCAAGCTCTTCGCTGTAAGGTTTCATCGTTTCCTCCCCAATGTAGAAGCACTGTGACGGCTCATTAAGCCGGATTGAAGTCTAGATTTTCGGTTATTCGCCGGCCCTCGTTTTTGAAGGTCTCCATATAGCTGCGGATACGGTGCCGGGCTGCAGCGAGATCGTGGTTGTTCAGATTGATGTTGAGCAGGTCGATATACCAGGGGGCCTTGACCGGATCGAGGACATAGGCCTCGGCTATGGCCCGGGCAATCGGCAGGGTCGTCTCCTTCGAGTTGTCGTGGACATCGCGATTGCCGGCGGTGCGGAGTTTGGCATACTCTTCCTCCAAGAGCCGGTTGTAGATCTCCCTGGTGAACACCTCGCCCGATTGCAGACCGGTTTCCGGGTCGTCCTCGGTGAGGACGGCCCCCTTATGCACCCACTCCCAGAGGATGCTCAGGCGGATCTCGCCGGTGGCCATGTCCTCCATCAGGTAGAGGATATCGTCATTGCCGAAGAAATCTGCTGGTTTCAGTGCCGCCGCCTGGAAGCCCTGGCCAAAGGCATTGCCATACTGCAGAGCCACGCTCAACAGGTTGCGGGCACCGCGGACGGTACGGGGGGCCGGTTCAAGCTGGGTCAGGGCCGCTGCGTCGCTGGCGGTATAGGTGAGCGGCGGAAAGCTTCGCCCGAGTTGATTATCCTCGCCGACCTCTTCCCAGACCGGCCGGATGATATGGACCATCTTCCAGTGGGCAATCCATTTGCCGCTGGCTCCCTCCTGCTGTTCCCGGACGGCACCGGCCCTGGCCTTCTCCATGCTGCCGGCAACCCCCTCTTTGGAACCAACCGGAATGTTCGGTTCCATGCCGCCCTGCCAGAGGGCAAAATTGCCATGCATATCGGGGGTGTTGACGGCACGCCGGACCCGGTCCTCGTAATGGCGCATATAGCCATAGGTCATGACGATCGATTCGATATTCGGATGGATGAAACCGCCGTCCCAGCAGCAGGCGTCGGCAACGCTGTTGATATAGTCCCAGCGGCCGGTATTGAAACCGATGAAATGTCTGCCAAGGGCGGCCCGGATCTCCATCAGCTGGAAGGTCGCCTCCAGCTGTTCGATCAGCACATAGACCTTGATAACCCCTTGACCAAGATCCAGATGCTCCTCAAGAGCACTCAGCAGGCGGTCCCAGAAGGCGGCTTCCTCGGCGGTTTGAATCTTGGGCAGATAGAGGACGATTGCCCCGTTGCCGGCGAGAAGTGCCCGGTAATTGTTCACCACATAGAGGGTGATATCGACAATCGAGGCGGAGAGCGCCACCCCACCCGCCCGGATATGCCGATCATCGAGATGCAGACCGCGGGGACGGAAGATTCTGGTGGTAAAATCGAGCTGGCTCCGCCAGTCGGAAATAATCTCTTTGCCGTGGAAATCACGGGCCCAGCCGTTCATCTCCCCGGCGACTTCACCTGCTACTTTGAGAAAAAGGGCATCGCGGGCAAAAGCCAGCTTCAGGCTGCGCTGGTTGTCAAGTGACATGGTACCGATCTGGCCAAGGGCATCTTCCCCGTCAAACATCCAGCCGTCCGCCCCGGAGAGCAGGGCATGGGCGACATTGCGCAGGCTGGATGCGACCGGGGCGCCGGGCTTTGCTGCCGGTCCGGTCCCCTGCAGCCACTGACGCCGCAGACTTGGTGGAATCTCCGAGCCGACGAATTTCCCGTCGCGGGCATCCTGGACGCGAATCCTGGTCCCGCCGATTACCGCCGCAGGATCAAGGAAGTCGAGAGGCTGTTTATTGCGGATCCGATCAAGTCGTCTCTGCAGCCGCTCGCCCATCAACTGCTTCTGCCCGGCATCAAACCGGGCCATGAAGGTCAGGGCGGCAAGCGCTTCCGGGGTATAGACATCAGAATAGCGTTGTGCCACGTTATCTCTTATGTGCAGCCCGGCATCTGCCGAGCGGGTATTGGTATTGCTCATCTTTGGGCCCTCCTTCACTGTGGAAATCGGTAAGCACCGTTTTAGCCGGACGGTTCAGTTTAAACAGTTTTACTGAAACCAAACATGAATAATTATGAATAAACGAATAGATTAAACATGAACCGGTAGGGTAGCAAGATACTGTTGGGAAAAATCCCATGTAGAAAGCCACCCCCTGAAAATGATTTCGAAAAATCACGACAGGTCATGCGATTACTCGGGAGAGGGCGATCTGGCACGCGACGGTGCTGCACCCTGGGCGCAGAGCCTGAATTACTGCCTCATGTCGATAGGAGAGATGCAGCCAGGCGGCGTCACATATCAAACCCTGGTGTCAAAGCAGAGTAAAATATTGCCGACAGTTCAGATACTGCTGCCGCACTATTCCCTGTCAAACTTCGCCTTGAGCCTGGACATCACATTTTGGTATCCTTTGTTATACTCCAGCTCATCCGGCATCAGGGTCGCAGGATGAATAAAACCCTGGGCCCGCATCATCTCTGATTTTTCGACGGCGAACCGGCGAAAATAATCCCAGTCACTGGTTTCAAAGGCATCGGTCGATTGCCCCAGCTTCCCGTCTTTTATGCTGAACAGGCTGACCGAGACGATGGGGATGCAGTAGTTGGCGGTGGCCGAACTGTTTCTCTTCACCGGCATAAGCGGCATATGGTGGCTGCCTCTCGTGTTACCCGCGACAAAATGGCAGTACTTGAACATCGCACAGGCCTCTTCGGTGGCGGGGAAATTTTTCTGCAGACGTATCAGGGCCGCCGGATCGTCCTTGCCGACATAAGTCCCGGCGATATTGTGCAGCCGGTCGGTGGTGGCGGAGAGAATCGGCTCGCCGTCCCTGGTCCGAATCGATTCCACGACATATCGGCCCGGATACATCAGGGCCGCGGCGATGACAAAAATATCTTCAGGGGTGTACAGGGAAGCTGTCTTTCCGGCCGTAACATCCATTATCCTGAACTCCACCCCCTTGGTCAAAACGGGGTTGAGCAATAAGCCGGTATTCGCCGCCGGATCACAGAACAGCCGATAAAAAGGATGGTTGAAAGCGCCCGGTTCGGTCTTGTCGGCGGTTACAAGAGCCACAACCTCGGCCGGCCGCTCGTCGATTTCCATTTCGGCCACCCCGGGGCCCATCCCCCTGACATTGCCGGAAAATGCGGTGCTGAGCAGGTCCTGACCCGCTCCGTACATGCCCTGTGCCTTGGCCGTTTCCGTGGCCTGCATGAAGGCATCGAAGGCCAGTTTGTGGATGTTCTCGCTTGCCACTCCTTTATTGTGCGTCATGAGAATATGGATATCATCGCCGGTGTAGCCGATATAACGGTCAAGCAATAGTCCGCTGGCCAGCCCGCGCTCTTCTATCATCGTCCTGACATCATGCAACATCTCATCGCTGGGACGGGTATGCCCGCCAATCGATCCCACATCGGCTTTGATTGCAGTTATGGTAGTTTTCATTTTCTGCCCTCCATCTTGTGTCAAAAAGAGACGATCTTTTTTTAGGGGTTTACGTGGTGACGGTAATTGCCGGCAGGGTGATCATCGGCCATGGCTTGAATGGAAAAAGACAATGCGGGTAGCCATGGTGTGCCGGTACTGTTTTTTTTGAAACTTTGGCCTATTGGTACGCGTTGTCAAGCCTGCGGCGGCAACGATAGAGACCGAAAAAGACCATCCGGGAATTGCTGCCATATACCGTTTTGGTTGGAAAAACTATCCCGCAATACTATCGGAAATCTTAATTGTATTAAAAAATAAGGAAAAGCAGGCCAAACCGAATACATTGTTGAAAAGAATATCGAAATTCGTGCCGTGATCACATAGAGTGGCACGCCCAGATCGAAAAAACGAACGCAACGGCCACTCCTCTTGATGCCTATGCCGGATTCATCGCTCTCACCCAATCTATCTGTGCCGGGGAAAACAAAATGACTTGACAGGCCTACGTATGGCGAAAGAAGGTTTGTAAAGGAAGTACGTTACAGCATAAACGGGGTCTTATCCTCAAACCCCTGAAAATCCTTATCGACGAAATTAAATATTTCCAGAATCTTATCCTTGGTCTCCATGGTGTTGCCTACGGTTTCATGTTCGTCGAGGTCATGGAGTTTGACGATGGCCGAATCGATTGCCGTCTTGAGTTGTGCTACCTTGGTGCTTAATCTGGCCTGAGTCTCGGAAGAGGCTTTCGCTACCTGTTCTTCAATTTGTTTAAGACTCGTTTGCCATTCTGCAATCTTGTCATCGATAATATCCTGGTAAGTCAAGGTTTCCATAAATTCCCCCTTTTGTGTTCAATTCCAGAATCCACCCGCACCGTATCGGTGCTCCATGTTCTACACTGTACTATAAAACGTCAGGACGTGATCGGCCAAAATTTTTACACTATTTTCTGTAGAGTTACATAGTACCACACGCCTTTTGTATGCTATTCTTTAACATAAGAAAGGAGGCAGACCTCCCGCTCGTCTCAAAATCAACCATCGACCACGGTGATTCTCTGCAATCGAGTTCGAAGATTATCACGAGGTTCGGCTGGTATTATTCTTATTCGGAAATATTATTTGGTATGATCCAACAGTGATGAAGTGAAATAATGCTCCAAGCATGTCTACTACTTTTATAAAAGAGAAAGAACCATCAACTGAGTCTGCAAAACCAGACCTCGCAGGTGAATGAAATGACGATAACCATCGGCCTCTCGCAGATGAACACCCGGGATAACAAGGAGGAAAATCTGACGGTTGCGGAAAAATCGATCAGGGAACTTGCCGGCAAAGGGGCGGGTCTGATCATGCTGCCGGAACATTTCAACTTTCTCGGGCCGGAGGCTTTGCGACGGGAAAATGCCGAACCTCTCGACCGTTCGCCAAGTCTCGACAGGATGCGTAGACTGGCCGCCGAGCTGAAAGTCCATGTGCATATCGGCAGCTATCTGGAGCGCGATGGCGACCGATTTTTCAATACCGGAGTGGTCTTCGATCCCAAAGGTGAGAGAATTGCCGTGTACCGCAAAATCCATCTCTTTGATGTTGAGATTCCAGGGGGTAAGAGCTATCGGGAATCAGATACCATCTCTCCCGGCACCGAGGTGGTGACCTTTCCCATCGGTGCTTTCAGATTTGGCATGGCCACCTGTTACGATTTGAGATTTCCTGAGCTCTTTCGTCGTCTTGCCCAGATAGGTGCCGATGTCATCCTGTTGCCGGCTGCCTTTACCCTGCAGACCGGCAGGGATCATTGGGAACTGCTGCTCCGGGCGCGGGCGGTGGAAAATCTCTGTTGGGTGGCAGCTGCCGGGCAATGGGGACCTGCTCCTCCCGACCATCTGACCTTTGGCCGCAGCATGGTTATCAACCCCTGGGGACTGGTTGTCGGGCAAGCCCCGGACGGGGTATCGACCCTCATCGCCAGGCTTGACCTTGAAACAATTCATGAAATTCGAACGAGATTTCCAGCACATAACCATATTCGTCGGGATCTCTTTTTTTAATGGTGGAACCATGCCGGAAGGTTCCCGGTCCACATGCGCCTGGACCGGGCAGAATAAAACTAACAAACAATTGCAATATTGAATTTCCGTCTTACCTGTAAGGCAACAGCCCACTACCGGGGCTAACGTGACCATTTTCCTGGAGAGGACACCATATGGATACCGCCTACCTGTATGAAAAACTGGATCTGTTTTACCTTGGTCGGGAAATCGATCGACCAAGCGGTACTCCCTCCCCCCAACCGTTCCTGTACAAAAATAACAATCTGACAACCCATGGTGTCATCATCGGCATGACCGGCAGCGGAAAAACCGGGCTGGGCATCGCTCTTCTTGAAGAAGCGATCATGGACAATATCCCCTCGATAATAATCGATCCAAAAGGGGATATGGGGAATCTGCTGCTGACGATTCCCAATTGCGCCCCTGAAAATTTCGTACCCTGGATCGATCCCGGTGAGGCGGCAAAAAAGGAGGTATCGATTGAGAGCTATGCGCAAGAAATCGCCGAAACATGGAAAAACGGTCTGAATTCATGGGGTCAGGGGACAGATCGCATCACCGCCCTGCGATCAAAAACCGAGATGACCATCTATACCCCGGGTAGCAGCGCCGGGGTACCTGTTTCAGTGCTCAGCAGTTTTCTAGCCCCAGCCGGGGATATACTCCAGGATACCGACACGCTGAACAGCCTGGTTACTTCGACGACGACCAGCCTGCTTGCACTCGTTGATATAAAAGGCGATCCGCTTCAGAGCCGGGAACATATCCTGCTCAGTTCCCTGTTCCTGCATTTCTGGCGTCTGGGGCAGGATCTGACCATGGAAACGCTCATCGGCAATATCGTCAACCCGCCCTTTGACCGGGTTGGTGTCTTTACCCTCGACACCTTCTTTCCCCAGTCGCAGCGCATGACACTTGCCATGAGCCTAAATAATATTCTGGCCAGCCCGACCTTCAGTAGCTGGACGACCGGGAAGCCCCTCGATATCCAACGAATTCTCTACACGAAAGAGGGTACTCCGCGAACGGCCATTTTTTCCATCGCCCACCTCAGCGCAGCTGAGCGGATGTTTTTTGTTACCATACTGCTCAACCAGTTTATCGGATGGATGCGGCGGCAACAGGGTACTGCATCTTTAAAGGCACTCCTCTATATGGACGAAATATTTGGCTATTTTCCACCGACAGCCAATCCGCCGTCGAAAAAACCGATGCTGCTTCTCCTCAAACAGGCCCGTGCCTATGGGGTTGGAGTGGTACTTGCCACCCAGAATCCGGTTGATCTTGATTATAAGGGCCTGTCGAACATCGGCAGCTGGTTTATCGGACGGCTGCAGACCCAACAGGATCAGGACCGGGTCATGAAGGGCATCGTCGGTGCAGGCGATGGAAAGTTGAACGAGGCGGAGGTCAAAAAGATGCTTGCCGATATGAAGGGGCGCCGGTTCCTGCTCAATTCAGTCCACTTTGATCAGCCGCTGCTCTTTGAGACCCGCTGGGTTATGTCCTATCTCAAGGGACCGATGTCAATGCATGATATCAAAAAATTGATGGCAGCCAAAAAGTCTGCATCTGAAGAGGTACCCACAGAAATGCAGGCCCCTTTTTTCGAACAATCCGGTACAAAGGCCGGGGCCGGACTGCATCCGGTCGTCCCCCGGACCATCGAACAATTCTACCATCTGCACAATGTGATCAGGGAAGAGGTCCGCTTTCAACCATGGCTTGGTGCCATGGCCTCGGTCAGGTTTTTTGACGCTAAGCGAAAGATAGATATCGTCCGTGAGATCAATCTCCATCTCTGTCTCGATCAGTCGCTGGATCGGCCGGACTGGAACCTCTCCGAAAATGGAACATTTGGACCGGAAGAGTGCATGCAGGATCCACCGTCAGGCAGTTCCTTTTATCCGCTGCCGACCTTTATAGGTCAATGCAGGGATTTCAAAGGACTGTCCAAGGAGTTAGCCGACCATTTGTATCGGACCGAACAATTGGAGCTGTTCCGGATGAGAGATACTGACTTTGACTCTCAACCAGGTGAGAACCAGATGGATTTCATGGTCCGCTTCAACGATTATCTTCGCCGGCAAAAGGATGAGGCTATCACCAAACTGCGGGCAAAATATCAGCGCCAGCAGGATCGACTGGAGCAGAAATTAAACAGTACCCTGGACAAGCTGGAAAAAGAAAAAGTGGATGTCAGATCGAAAACAACAGATTCCTTGATTTCCTTTGGAGTTGCAGTGGTCGGTGCATTTTTCGGCCGTAAGAGTTTCTCCGCCGCCAATATCGGCAGGGCAGCCACCGGCATGCGCAGTGTCGGCCGTGTCGCCAAGGAAAAAAGCGATGTACAGCGTGTCGAGCAAGAGGTGGAAGAAATCCAGGCTGCCCTGGAAGAACACGCCCAGGAAATTGAAAGACAGGTGAACAAACTCGCCGACTCATTGACCGCCGACAATTTCCAGATCGAAAAATTTACCATCAAGCCGCGACGCGCGGATATCTATAATGTCAGGCTGGTTCTTCTCTGGGAAATGGCTGTCTGACATCCAGTCCGGGCCAACCATCGCTCTCTCCGGCACCTTCCTACAGACACGTTCCATTTATTTTAATTAATATCATCACATTACGTAACCATCTCTCCGTATTAACCATTCTGCAGGTTAATTAATCGGCAAATCATGTCTATAGTATTACCTGTAAACTCTATCAGGCCACAAAGAGGGTGGGTAGTACCATGAAAATCAAGCCGTTGAAAAATGTTCTCGCGGCTGCTCTTTGTGCCCTTATACTTATGATACCGTCGATCATACCGGCACAAACAGAGCAAAGCCAGACAGAGCAAAGCAGCAGTGAACTGCCACCCATCGAACAGCAGCTGGTACGGGAAGGCGATCTTGCGATGAAACTGGCGGCTGCACTGGTGACGGAGGATGCCGGCAACGAAGCCGAGGCGGAAAACCTGCTGGCTGAAACAGGGATCACCCCGAAAAATGGCTGGCTTGCCGATTACCCGGTCACCCCGGATATAGCCGGAGAACTGCGAGAAGGTGTGATCGCAGCAGCCGATGCCGGAAAAATTTCACTGGACAGGCAGAGAGCTCTACAGGAATTCGATGCTGTCCTGAGTGATCTTGGCCTGCCAATGGTGCCGCATCCAGTCGAGATTGCAGACGAAACTCCCCCGGAACCTGCCGAGAGCTATGTAGAACCTGATACCGTCAGCAACTACTATTACTCAGAAGGACCGCCGGTCGTCACATACTATCCGCCGCCACCAAGCTATATCTATCTTTATTCCTGGGTGCCCTACCCGTTCTGGACCTGGGGGTATCTGTTCCCCGGCTTTTTCATCTTAAACGACTTCCATCGAACGGTGATCTTCCACAGAAGAACGTTTTTCATTTCCAACCATTTCCGTGATATTCGAACACATCGGGTCTTCCGCGTCCATCCCAGGACTAGACACCGGGGGCATGTGTATGGCGTCAGCTACAGGAATAGTCAAAGATCATTACATTCACGTCGATCCTGGGCGGGCAGCAGAGAATTTTCCGACCGGAAACGGTCGGGCAGTACCCGCGTAAACAGTACCCTCGGGGTGTCTCAGCAAAATAGCGGGCTATTACGCCAACCCGCCGGTAGACGGTCTACCGGATTAAGCGGCCGGTCCGGAAGCAGATTCACCACAAATTCGGGGCGACGGGTCGTCAGGCCGAGCACCGTGACTCCGACCAGACAAAATATACGAAGCTTCAGAAAAAACGCCCGGGGTATAGGGCGAGATACCCGACGGGGATTTACCGGGGCCAGATCGGTCAACCAATCGACGAGGCAGGTATTCCGCTCCCGTGACCATGCAGGCGGCAGCGGCCGTAGCAGTTCCCGCTTCAGCCGGGGCCGGAGTTCGGGTCATCAATCGCATGGCGGCAGGGGGTTCAGCAGATCGCATTCCCGGGGTGGAAGAGTCTCCCATGGCGGCCATGGCCGAAGGTAACCTCTTCCCTGAAAAGCATAAGTCAAACTCCACAAACTCGTAAAAACCTTAAAATCAGCGATGGCTAAGTAAAAAACTTCACAGGCTGGCAGATAAAAAAAGGCCTGCCCAGGAGCTCGGGCAGGCCTTTCTTCTCTTCCTTCCAGGAGGAGGCACCGGCTCTTCTCCGCCGGCTATCCTGATGTCCGCAGGTTGTTATTTACATGATGGAGGCAGCTGGGCCGGCGATAAACCTTCGCCTTCTTGGCATCGCCAAAGAATACGCCCCTGATCGTCAATCGAGGGGATTACGAGCAGCTCTCCCTCTTTGATTTTTATCGTCATAACCATATTCTCGGGATCGAGAGAGATTGTACTGCCGTCGGATAAGCTCTCCGATGCGCCGATCTGTTCCAATGTGGGTATATTCTGTGTTGCGGTGTATTTATCAGCCAGGGCTTCACGAATCTGCTGCGACTGATACATCGCTGATGAGACATGGGCCTTGACCTGATAATTATGAAACTGCGGAATAGCCACTGCAGCCATAATACCAATTATATAGACAAGTACCAGAAGGCCGAATCCCGACCCCAAACGACCCGCATATGGCAGAAAAAAGGCCATGAAATAGGCAAAGATATTACGTCTCGGCTCCTTGGCAGTGGGGTCGACGACGCGGGTGACACGTTTTGCTATCCATGGATACCCGGAAATCAGCTCGTGGAACGACATCCAGAATCCTGAAGAGTAGCGGTTTTGCCGGAGATATGACGGGATATCCAAATCTTTCCAACGGACGGAGCCCGCGGAAAGTGCCGCAAGCGCCTTTCCGGCTCCATCCGGAGAATCACAGCATGCCAGGCCATGGCGATCACATGTGCTTTCCCTGGCACGGGAATAGGCCGCACCGATGAGAGGAAGCCAGAGAACCGGCCAACGCAGCAGAATACCGCTTAAATGTTTCATTCTTATATGGCCGAGTTCATGTCCGATATAAAATTTAACCCCATCGGTATGTGCAGCCATCGCGTCGACGACATCGGACAGCAGAACGACAAAATGCGACCCGAGAAATTTTGTGGCGAAGGCATTAAATCCGCCATTACCGTTTAGTATATAGACCTGGGGACGCTTGGCCAATTTCAGACGGTCACAACAGGATGTGAACTGGGAATAGATATCCGGAAACTGGCTCTCCGACAACTCAATACCATTGCCCTTGATGTGGGCAATGAGCGCCGATTGAGCAAAAAGATAAAATATGAAACCAATCAACAGACCGACAAGTGCTGAGCCAAATGTGCCGACAATAAGTACCAGCCACACGATGACCCCGAAAATGAGCGTAATCATGCCGAGTGTTCGCTCGCGGGGATATACAAGTTCTTTCATACAATTTCCTCATCTTTAAATGCATTAATAATGTAATCGTCCCTCAAACCAAATTTCTTCTTATCCACTGCAATAGGCTATCGTTTCAAATTTAATTTTGCAAATTTTTCTCCCGTCTCCGATCAGGTTTTTTCGGGGCATCAAAACCGCTGAACCCCATGGTCATAACGATTTTCTTTTCTTCAAAATGATAACCGAAATTTCTCGTGTAGTTGATCCGGGTGCCAAGATGTCCGGTGTGCACATAGTCACGAAATGATTTCAGGGCATCGCTAAACCAGTCCCAGGCTTTTTTATTTTTCCTGGGCCCGCCTTTGCCGATGCGGATCATCTGCTCCGACAGCAGTTCGATCTCGGTACCAAGCAAGGTGATGTTCGTCTCGCCAATGCCGATATCCCTGGTTCCGGAAAAATCCGGATGGTGGATATCGATCCATTGCATTGCCCGGTGCCCCCCATTGTGGGGCAAAGAGGAAATTTTCAGGTGATCTTCAGAAAGCGGTATCTTTTCAACTAGATACAAGCTGGAGATTTTCTTCCTGTTGTTTATCCGGTAGAGCAATTCGCTGCCGCCTGCATCCCGCATTTTGCTGCCGAACAGTTTAAGGAGAAAGGAAAAATGCAGCTGCAGCGAGCCTTCCTGGACGACAAAACGACTGGCCCTGTCATCCGGGTCGGGGGCGATCCCCCGGCCAGTCACCAGATCCGGTCCCGGCCGGTCATCCTCGATGCGCAATACCAGGCTGTCGCTTATTCGAAGAGAGGCCTGCAGCCAGGTGTTGGGGATGGCTATCTGCTGATCTTCGGTGAAACGAAAGGTCAACCGGCCATTTTCCATTTCTATAGCTTCACAGGCGGCAAGGGGAAAAAGGGTGGTAATCTTCTTTTTCAGGACCTCGAGCAGATCTCTGTCCAGCCGGAAAGCGCCCTTCTTATCCTCATTGTAGAGAATGTTGAGCAGTTGGAAAAGTTCATCCCCGGAAACGAAGCTGCGAGCTACCAGGATCTGTGCCACCCGCTGCCATGGAACTGCTGCCTGTGGCGGATTATTTTGGGCCGTTGCCTGCAGACCACCGGAAAACAACAGGAAAGCCAAGTTGAGCAGGACGAAGGCCGACACAAAAGTTCTATAGCGGATTATGCGATACCGTTGCATGATGTTCGTTTTATTGCTCATCAGATTCTGCTGGGTCAAACTCCAGCAGATCACCGGGCTGGCAATCGAGGGCCCGGCAGATTGCCGCGAGGGTGGAGAAACGGATGGCTTTGGCCCGGCCGGCCCGCAAGACTGAAAGATTCTGTTCAGTGATGCCGATTGCCTCGGCCAGCTGTTTCGATTTCCATTTTCGTTTGGCCAGCATGACATCGAGATTGATGATAATCGGCATGATTACACCGTCAGCTGCATTTCTTCGTTGATCTTCCGTCCCTCGTCGATGACCATGCCGATCAGCATTATGATCACCGCCACGACCAGGAGTTTGAGGTGATCGCTGCTGAAGCCGATAGCCAGCACCCGTTCACCGGGGGGGTTGTTTATCGTTCTGGCAAGTTCCAGTACGGTTTTATTAAAGACGTCAGCCAGAACGCTCCAGAAGGCCAGTTTTCCGAGCAGACGAAACAGCGAGACGTTTTCGGCCCGAAAATAAATACCCTGTTCATAGAGAGCAAACAGCCGCTGCAGACCGATAAGGGCAAGGACCATAATCAAAGTGGCCGGCAGATTGCCCAAAAGAGCGATCAGACGGCTGTTGAGAGGCAACCAGTCGATGGTTTTCCAGGGAAAAACACTTTCATGCATCACCTGGGGCAGATCGTTATACCAGAGCCAGAAGATGATGGGGATAATCGGCAACAGATAGGTGCAGAGATGAAAGAACAGGCGCAAGCGTCTACTGATTTTCTGGATCCGTTGTCGGTTTTCCATGGGTCTCATGACTTTCTCTCCTTGATTGCAAGTTTATAATTCTTTTTAATCGAGCAATAGTTATCGTTAAACGATATTATATTATCGACAATAACGAATCTTGTAAGAGAGTGCAAGCTAAAAGAAATCGTTGTCCGACCGGGAACTATATTTGTCGTTGAACAACTGCGACGGCTTGGAAAGATAGAATCCTCTAAAGAAGAATTTGAAGCGAAACAGCGAGAGAGGTTGAGTAAGTACCGGGTAGTTAAGGATACCCTCGGGTAATCTATAATCAGTAAAAATGGGATATATGCTTACTGATGTCTTCGGAAGAAGGCCGCTGTGATAAAGTAACTGACTGGTTTTGTGTGGCTCTATTCTGCCTGTTTGCTTATAACAATTGAATCTTACGACGAAATGCAGGAGTCTCTTTGAATGTTGTAAACGGCCTCATTGGTCTTTCAGGCAAGGGATAAAAGAACCCCTCGTCTTTGACGACGAGGGGTATCTATTACAGGATTTCGGGACCGAATTTCACTTGCATATACGTAATTACATATTCGTAATTACGTAATTTATCACTTTGCCACACATCGTTGGATCACTCCTTTTTCACTGCGGGAAAGGAGTCCTTCTTTTTTCAAACTGTTGAGCTGGTGAGAAACGCAGCTGACAAATCGACCGTGGTTTGTTGCAGTATCAGCGCAGTTATTAATCAAATCATTAACAGTACACCCATCTGAAAACAGGCTGTTATACACGTCGGAATAACAATCCTCAACAATAACCGTTTGGCTTAGATCCGACATGGGACACAAATCTTCGTCATCGGCTATCCCATCGTTATCAGAATCGGAAGTTGTTTCGAACGTCACCATCATGGTCTGACTTTCAGAGAAACAGGATGGAGTATTGATTCCACCCCAGTTGGGGTTACCGATATCAGGCCTCACCGTATAACTACCTGAGTTCAAGCATTTACATCCACCACCTTGATCAACCCGCAACTCAACTCCCTGTCCTTGCGATACACAACTTTCGAGGTTACAGCCGATATAAACATACCAGGTGTGTCCTTCCGAAGAAACACTGCCGCTCGTTCTGGAATATAACAGATAGGCAAGTTCCTGAATGGCAGCCGGGTCTGTCATGGTGATCCCTTCCGGTGCATAGCTGCCTCTAATTGTGACGGAAGTAAATTGATTATCGGGAGACAGCTGATCTAAAAAATCCTGCCAATCCTGGCATTGTTCAAATGTGGGACTTTGACTCTGCTGAAAATCGCCAGCCCAGACGACAGACCTGGCAAAAGCCGGGCTGGCACTAACCGTGACCAAAGCGATTAATGCGCATACAAACACTATCTTCTTAACATTTTTCATTTTTCTCTCCTCCGGTTGTAAAAATGTAATCCTGTGATAAAAGTCCTGCGCAAAATTCGTTCCGAGAAAAGGAAAACGTGTTTAACTTTATCTGTATATCGTATAATTATTCGATATACTTTCAATTAATTGAGTGAAAATTTTTAAGTAGATAAAATTCATGTTCCGGGATAGCGATGCTCCCACCTGCCCTTATTTCGAAATTGTAATTCAAGACAGAGTAGCAGGCGCCGCGAGAGGTAAAAGAAAATGCGGCACGGGCCGAAATCAACCGCACCCATGGCAGCGATACAGACCTGGTCCGGGAAAATTGAGTTTTACATCAAGGAATTGCGGGATGTAGTGCCCAGGCCTGATATAAAGAGTGAAGGTCAAGTCCTCATGCCCGCACCCGAGTTTTTTTATTCTCCATGCCGGCTGCCATATGCAGTATAATGCCAACACGCAGATGAAAAACCGTGCCTGGAATAAAGGAAAACGGGCCTGGGACCCTCCGCAGCCCCACGGCTTTAGACTGACGAAAAACAGTCATCGCGATGCCTTCAGCACTCCGATGCCTCGCTATAAACCCTGCCGGATTGAGCCCCGTGTTGCTTGGCGCAAGGGAACCTGAATCCATACGATAAATGAAAAGGTGAATGATATGAATGACATTTACAATAAGCTGGCTGCCCATCTCGATAATCTCCCCGGAGGATTTCCCGAGACGGAGAGTGGGGTTGAGTTGCGGATCCTGCAGCGTCTCTTCACTCCCGATGAGGCGGAACTTGCCATCCTGCTCACCATGAAGCCCGAGGCTGCCGCCTCTCTTGCCGAACGAACCGGTCTCGGCGCCGAAAATCTTGCGGAAAGTATGGAGAGCATGGCGCAAAAGGGCCTCATTTTCAGGAGCTATAAAGAACAGATCCCGATGTATTCCGCCGCCATGTTCGTCGTCGGGATCTGGGAGTATCATGTCAACGATCTCGATGCCGAGCTGGTCAGGGATGTGAATGAATATCTCCCTTTTATAAGCAACAAGGTCTGGCGGGAGACGAATACCAAGCATATGCGGGTGGTGCCGATTTCAAAATCCATTGTTCAGGACATCGAAATCGCCTCCTATGAGGATGCCGAAGAGCTTATCCGGGCCCAGTCGAAAATCACCGTGCAGCCCTGCATCTGCCGGAAAGAGCATGAGGTCCTGGGCGCGCCGTGCCAGTATCCGCTTGAAGTATGCTTTTCCTTCGGTGCCGCGGCATATTATTATGAAGAGAATAAATTGGGCCGGGCGATCGGTGTCGATGAGGCTCTGCAGATTCTCGAAGTGGGACGCAGGGCGGGTCTGGTCATCCAGCCGGGCAATGCCCAGAAATCATCGAATATATGCATGTGTTGCGGCTGCTGTTGCCAAATTCTCAAGAATCTGAAAAAACTGGAAAAACCCGCCGAGGAGGTGCACAGCAACTATTTTGCCGTGATCGACGTTGAAAAATGTACGGCCTGCGGCAGCTGTGAGGACCGGTGTCATATGGATGCTATCGCCGTAGGCCAGACTGCCGAGGTCAATGTAGATCGATGCATCGGCTGCGGGGTATGCATTCCCGAGTGCCCGACCGAGGCCATTCACCTCGCCGCGAAAGAGAGTGCGGCAAAATATGTCCCGCCGCGCTTTACCTACCAGGCATATTTGAAGATGGCCAAGGAAAGGGGCAAACGCTGAAACGAGCCGGACCATAAGCTTCGAGTTCTGAGGAAGAGTACCATGCACGAACTGCCGGTTACCGAAAAGATTCTCGATATCGCCCTGAAACACGCGGCAATGAACGGGGCCACGAGGATTCATTCCATCACCCTGAAGGTGGGCGGACTCACCGACCTCGAGGACACCTGGCTGCAGCATTATTTCGATTATCTCAGCAAAGAGACCATCGCCGGCGGGGCAAAGCTTATTATAATCAATGATGGCATCAGGTTGCGCTGCGGAGGCTGCAAGACCATGATTGAAACCTCCAAAGAAAAACTGCAGGATGAGCAGTGCCCGCATTGTTCTGCTACCCAAGGGTTTACCATCCTGTCAGGCAGGGAATATTTTATCGAGGAGATGCTGGCCGAATGAGAGACAATATCAAGCTGATAAAGGTCAGGGAAGCCATCCACGCCGACAATGATGCCATGGCCGATCGTCTGCGCGAAGAATTGAAGGCGAGCCGCACCTGCCTGATCAACCTGATGTCCTCGCCGGGGGCCGGCAAGACCAGCCTTCTCCTGCAGACCACGGCTGCCCTGAAAGAGAAGCTGCGCATGGCGGTCATCGAGGCGGATATCGATTCCACGGTCGATGCCGAACTGATCGCCGCTTCGGGGATCGAGGCAATTCAGCTGCAGACCGGCGGCTTTTGCCACCTTGACGTACCAATGGTCCGCCAGGGACTCGACTCGTTGGATATCGGCAAGCTGGACTTGATTTTTATCGAGAATGTCGGCAATCTGGTTTGTCCGGCCGAATTCGACACCGGCGCCGCTCTTAATGTGATGATCCTCAGCGTGCCGGAAGGAGATGACAAGCCACTGAAATATCCTTTGATGTTTTCCAAATGCGATGTGCTGATCGTCAATAAGATTGATTACCTGGAAACACCGCTCACTGATTTTAATCTTGCCGCCATGGAAAAGCGAGTGAGGAAAATAAACGGCACTATCCAGATCTTCCCGGTCTCCTGCAGAACCGGCCAGGGAATTGGCGATTGGACCGATTGGCTGTATCGGCGAATCTCAGTGCAGTGATCTGCAAAAAAACTGAGGTTGTCATCCCTACCCGATGCTTTTATATATTCTTGCCAGGAAGTGTTGTTCTTCGATTTCAAGGAGCTTGTCGCACCGGAATCCATGAAAGCTGCAGATGGTGTGCAATAGTTCGAAGTCCACATAGAGCCAACTGAAAGGGTCCGAGCGCAGCCCTTTGTAGATCATGACAAAATCAGTTTCTCCGCAATAGCCGCCATCCTCATCGTAGATAGCCTCGCCCTTCTCCAGGAATTTCCCGGTCAAATCGGTCGAATCGGCCAGCAGCTGTCCACCCGGCGCAAGCAAGCTGTCCAGGTTTTGGATAAAGAGATTCAGCCCGTCCAGGGAGCCGCATATTCCTATCCCGTTCATGAGCATGAGAACGGTATCGTAACGGGAATTTGTCAGATCGAGGACACTGCGGTGATATGGCTTTTCGACTCCTCTCCTGTGCATGATTTCCACGCAGCCGGGAGAAATATCAATGGAATCGACATCCAAGCTCCTCGACTGCAGTTCAATGCTGTGACAACCGGCTCCGGCACCGACATCGAGAATCCGTCCGCGGCATGCTGCCAGAGCACACTTTTCTATGTCGTCCATGTTGTCGATTCCACGGAACATGGTTGTTCCCTGCATGGTCGACATTTCAAGCGTCGAGGACCAGACATTGAGAAAAGCCTCGGAATCGCCGCAGTAAAAATCATTCAGCATTGCACCGAGCGGGTCTTTTCCCCTATCCAATATACCACTTGCCATGTGCCATTCCTTTCTCGATCAGCGCTGCATTTTGATGAAAGATAAAGAATATACTGAAAAAAGCCGCCAAAGAAAAGCCCTGTAAAACGGCAAAATTTTAGTCTGTTTTTTCAGTTATAAGGGAGAGCGATGTAGTATTTTGCCTGGTATGCATGCAAACCTGAAGGAACTGTCTCTTTTTTCAACCGCATCATCCAAACCGGTGGCTTAGCCTGTAAGAACAGGCAGTAAACGGGAAGCGGCATCGTACGATTTTTTGGTGGGGGGACTCGCTGGCTGCGTCAGATTCCAATGGGTCAAAATTTAATAGAGAGATGTTGCTTTTTAAGACTTGGGAAAGCTGTCGTTCACCGCACCAAATCGACCTGTGCGCTGATAAAGATTTATCAGGCAACATCTTAACGAAACCAATCTATTAAATGCTTCGGGTTGGCAGTGCAAGTCTTCAATCTGAGAATGCTCGACCTTGTGTTATCATTCACGGCGCCTAACATCCTTGGTTGGCCACAGAGAGCCGGTTTAATAAAATCTTTTCAGATTCCTAGATACAGTCTTGTATCCCAGCAGGTTATTCAACCGCTTTAAACCCATGCACAAGTAACCGGATCATAGCAATTCCGCGCTCAAGCCCCTCGTTAAAGTTCTCTTCCCTAGAAATTTCCAGATAATTTGGCCAGAAAAGAGTAAGCATCCAGCTCATTTCGGCTAGGAGTTGTCTCTCCTCAACCTCAAGTTGACGAAGTAAACCTCCAGCGACAGCACCATCAACAAGAGTGCGAATCAGAGATAAAGTCTCCTGATGAACAAAATCAAAACGCGCTTTAAGTTCAGGGTCTCGCATCAGCAAGGTCGGTAGCTCTCGCTTAAAAAAAATAAACCGCCGGTTAAATTGCTGGATAAAACGAAAAGTCTCCTCAAAAGCCTGTAGTCCGAGAGTATGTGCCCTATTGGCAATAGGCCCGAAACCTTCACGGCTTTCTACTTCCATCATCTCGAATATATAACGAATGATTTCTTCACGATTACGGAAATGGTAGTACAGATTGCCTGGACTGATACCAACTTCAGCGGCAATGTGGTTTGTCGTCACCGGGGCCGTTCCTCTTTCATTGAATAGAGTCAATGCCTTCTCAAGGATTTTATCCCGCGTTTTTATTTTGTCTTTTACTGTCATGGTCGGCATAATAGCCTCAAGTCTAAACGTGGTCCAGATGCGACTTGCGCATGGTTGAGGTCGCCTCGCTTAACAGACGAAACACTCCAGGCAGCCGCTTTACTCCATAATAAGAGAAGGTTTTCAATGCACGATGTAGCGGTATAGCACGTTGCCAGAGTCGAGCGAATTCATCATAAAAGTCGGTCAAAGGTAGGCGAGTTGGTAGAACCGTATGTATAAAATCGTACATTTCCGGACGGTAAGGAAACAACTCCGCATGCCGTTCTTCATGCATGACGGTACCGGGTAGCGGCGTAAGAACAGAAAATGAAGCGTGATTGATTTTAAGGCGGCGCACATACGCGGTAAGGGAGCGGAAGTCTTCTTTCGAAAAATCGGGGTTCACGACAAAAGAAGCATAAAGCATGATCCTCAACTCCTTCAATATACCTACGGCTTTTTCTTGTTGTTCCAGGGTGAGTCCCTTGTTCATGGCTTGTAAATGGGAATTAGAAAAACTTTCCATTCCGACAAACACCTGTCGAAGACCAATATCACGCCACTTAGCAAACAGGTCTGGATGGCGAACAATGGTATCAGCCCGTGCATAGAGAAAATAGTTTTTTTGAATTCCTCTTTCACCGATAAGGTCAGCTAGTAATGCCATCCTTTTCGCGTCATACATCGATTCATCATCACAGAAAAAAACATTATTCTCCTTAACGTTTTGTAATTCTTCAACAACCTTTTCGGGGGATCGCTTCAAGTACTTCCCATTTGTGAGCGACCATAATACACAAAAATTACAACGACCAACGCAACCGAGTGAAGTTCGAACCGAGGCAAGTGGTTGCAACCATTCGCTGAAATATTGACTCCGATAACGGGAAGTGAGGGTTCGATCTGGTATGGGAAGTTCGTCTAAGCAGCAATGAGGACGAGTTCGAGTGAACCGCATCGTATTCCCAGGGATCCCTAATCCTTCAATAGCATTGAAATTCTGCTGTGCGGAAAGCTCAAATGCGATTTCTCTGAGCGACGACACCCCCTCGCCTATTACAACTAGATCAATGGAGGATACGTTGAAGTCTGTTGGGCGGACCGTGGCGTGATGTCCACCGACAACCACGAAAGGCGCTGGAGATGAGGCCTTAAATTCTTCAGCAAGTGCTTTGATGATGTTGACCTGACTGGTATATCCGGTTAGTGCGACGATGTCGGGCTGGAAATCTACGCCTGTCTTCACCACATCACTCTCTATTCGCCCGTCAAGCAACAAAATATCGTGTCGGTCGAGTTTCAACCCGGCTCCGAGATATTCCAAAGCTAAAGGCTCGTGCATATAAACCCGGTCAATGAAATCGATGCTGCTTGCTGGCTGAATAAGTAGAATTCGCATAGCATTCTCCTCGTGCAGGTTAGATGTAGTTTTGTAATGACTCTTATCTGAGAAGAATTTTAGAGTAATTACTCTAAAACGTCAAGAAGTCATTGCACTGCAAGGAGTTGACTGCTCTAGACCGGTAACTGTTATTGAAATAGCAAAGAACCCTGTGCCAGAATATTATTGGATAGAAGTGACGATATGTAATGCTATTCCTGATAGCTCAAGAATTAGGCTTACGCCATTTCAGGCAATGCCGATGACTGATACTTTCATATCGGACAAGAGGATATAGATTAAGACTGCCAGATGAAAGCGCGGCAGTGCGCAGTTAGCGGTCTACCGGAGATATCTACTGTTCAGGGAAATATAATTATTTACATAACCATAACGACAAATATAGTAATTTGAGAGTAGATCTTATCTTTGGAAATCTATGGTCGGCAGTTATTCCATTGTTGAACAATCCCATCAAAATTGGTCATTCTACCCTATCAGGAAGCATCTTCACAAAGCCTCATAGCCGATAGTTTTATATTGCCCATGCTCACCTAAATCCTACCTCAATTCTGTCCAACAATCAGGTTCCACCTCTTTGTTTCTCGTGTCCAAATTTGGGGACATATCGGCATGGTTTGCAAAAAATCTCATCTTGACATAATGCCCATTGTCGGTCATATGTTAGTGCAATTGTTTCTACTGTTTACTAGGATTTAGACAGCCTCGGAACCCAGCATTGCTTCAATTGTTTTGCTTGAAAGCAAATTTCTTATCACCTCATCTTATCACCTGCATAAGAGGCGATAAAAATGGACAATTTCACATCTGTTTTGGCACCGGTAACGAAGGAAGGCGCTGATATTCTTGGCTCTTTTTATATCGTGCTCGGTGTTTGTGCCGTTATTTTCGTTATTGTCGCGGGGCTGGTGGTGTACGCCTCGATCAAATTCCGCCGGCAAAAAGGACGGAAGGCGAAGCAATTCACCGAGAACTTCTGGCTGGAAGTGCTCTGGGTATCCATTCCCCTTCTCATCGTCGCCGGGCTCTTTGTTGTCGCTGTCAGGACCATGCTGCTGGTGAATCCGCCGGTACAGGACAATGAGCCTGACCTGACCGTAGTGGCGCGCCAGTGGTGGTGGGAACTGCACTACCCTCAGTCAGGGGTAACGGCGGCCAACGAGATTCACCTGCCCGTGGGCAAACACCTGCTCCTCAAATTTGATTCTTCAGACGTCATCCATAATTTCTGGATTCCCGCATTCGGGCAGAAGATCGATGTCATCCCCGGCCATCCTAACTATATGTGGCTGACTATCACCCGGCCGGGTCTTTACCAGGGCACTTGTAACTCTTTCTGCGGCATGGCGCATGCCCACATGAGAATCCTGGCCTTCGCGCAATCTCCCGAAGATTATGACGCATGGCTCGCACACCAGCGGCAGCCGGCTTCGCCCCCCTCTACAGTCGAGGCAGCAAAAGGCGCCGAGGTCTTCAAGGAAAAAAACTGTGTTAACTGCCACTCCATTACCGGGCTCATGACTAAGGGCCTCGTGGCGCCTGACCTGACCCATTTGGGGAGCCGGACAACCCTGGCGGCTGGCACACTTGCCAACACGCCGGAAAACCTGGCCAAATGGCTAAAGGACCCCCAGTCGGTGAAAAAGGGCGTTCTCATGCCTGACACCGGCCTTGAAACCGATCAGATCAAGTATCTGATAGCCTATCTTGAAGGATTGAAATGAACAGCGAAATCGATACTTCAGAAAAACCGGGGAGCCTCCTGGAAGTCCGGGAATACAAAGGCCTGCTGAGCTGGCTCTCCTCCGTGGATCATAAGCAGATAGGGATCATGTATATCACCACCTCCCTGCTGTTCTTCCTGGCGGGGATATCCCTGGCACTGGTCATGCGTACCCAGCTTATCAGACCGAACAATGACTGGCTGTCCCCCGAGGCCTACAACCAGGTTTTCACGATGCACGGCACGACGATGGTCTTTCTCGCCATCATGCCTATGCTCACCGGGTTCATGGTCTATTTCACACCCCTGATGATCGGGGCTCGCGACGTCTCGTTCCCGAGGATGAACGCCCTCGGCTACTGGCTGTACCTGATGGGCGGTATCCTCATATATTTCAGCTACTTTACGGGAGACACCCTCCATGCGGGCTGGTCCGCCTATGCGCCACTGACCTCGGTCAATTATTCGATGAACAGCTATCTGGTCGGCACTGGCGTCGATTACTGGATAGTCGGCCTTATCCTGACCGGGGCAGGGACGATTTCGACAGCGATCAATATCCTGGTGACCGTCGTCGACCTGCGTGCCCCCGACATGAAGCTGACCCGGCTCCCGCTGTTCGTCTGGATGTCGTCGATCAACGCCGTTCTCATGCTCCTGGCCCTGCCTGCGCTGAACGCTGCGCTGGTGATGCTCTTCATGGACCGGCACCTGAACGCTCTCTTCTTCAACACTGCGGCCGGCGGCAATCCCCTGCTCTGGGAGCACTCTTTCTGGTTTTTCGGCCACCCCGAGGTGTATATTCTGATCCTGCCCGGTTTCGGGATGGTATCCGAGATAATTCCGGTCTTCTCCCGCAAACCGATCTTCGGCTACGCTTTCATGACCCTGGCAACGGTGTCAATCGGTTTTTTAAGCTTCGGCGTCTGGGCACACCATATGTTCGCCACGGGCATGAACTTTACAGTTTATTACGTCTTCGCTCTTACAACCGTGCTGATCGCCGTGCCCACCGGGATCAAGATCTTCAACTGGATCGCCACCATGTGGGGCGGCTCGATCATCTTCGACACGGCTATGCTGTTCTCCGTGGCCTTCATCATCCAGTTCACCATCGGCGGCCTGAGCGGAGTGATTTTTGCCACAGTGCCCATCGACTGGACGCTTACCCACAGCTATTTCGTGGTGGCCCATTTCCACTACACTCTATTGGGAGGCACTCTTTTCACGGTGATGGCTGGATTTTATTACTGGTACCCAAAAATCACCGGGCGCATGCTCTCGGAAAAGCTGGGCAAGATACAATTCTGGCTCATGGTGGTCGGCTTCAACGGCACTTTCTTCATTCTTCACTTCGCCGGGCTCGCCGGCATGCCGCGCCGGGTCTTCACCTACCCCGATTTGCCGCAACTGGCATCGATCAACCTGATATCCTCTTGCTTTGCTTACGTCCTTGGACTGGGAGTCCTGATCTTTGCCGTTAATCTGGTCGTCAGCTTTTTCAAAGGGAAACTGGCCGGGGACAACCCCTGGGGTGGCTGGACCCTGGAATGGGCCACCTCTTCCCCGCCCCATCCGCACAATTTCGAACGGATTCCGCCTGTTAGAAGCCTCAGGCCATTATGGGATCTGCAGCATGCCAAAGAGCAGCCGGGCGCTGCAGCACCGCATGCCCATGAGGGGGATAGCGAATGAACAAGATGAGACTGGCAATGCTGCTTTTTATAGCATCGGAAGCGATTTTCTTTATAGTACTGATCCTCGCTTACGTGGTCTATCACGGGACCTCGCCCGGCGCCGCCGACGCGACCCGATACCTGGATGTTCCGAGAACCGCGGTGTTCACCGCCTGCCTGATCTTCAGTAGTTTCACCATGCACCATGCCGGCATTCACCTCAGGACCGGCAGGCGCAGGCCGGCGCTCACCTGGCTTCTGGCTACAATAGTGCTGGGGGCTGTATTTTTAGCCGGCCAGGGCAGCGAGTACGTCTACCTCATCAAGAAAGAGGTGACCATCAGCCGGGACCTGTTCGGCACAACATTTTATACCCTCACGGGCTTTCACGGTCTCCATGTTTTTATCGGACTTATCATGCTGGGGGCCCTTTTCGGCCTGGAGCTGAAGCAGAGAGTCACCAACCCCTTCGAGGCCGTGGAATCGGTTTCAATTTACTGGCACTTTGTCGATGCGGTATGGCTGGTCATCTTTCCCGTCATCTATCTCTGGGTGCTGCTATGACCACCGGACAATTTCTCGCTTCCGCCTGGGATTTCAAACCCACGGTGATTTTCGGATCCATAGCGTTCTTTTTGGCCTATCTGTGGGTTGTCCGCTTTCGCCTGAACCGCCAAACCGTGCTCTTTGGCTCGGGCGTGCTGCTCATGCTGATGACGCTGATCGGGCCGCTCGATTTTCTCGGCGACGAGTACCTCTTTTCCGCCCATATGCTGGAGCATATCCTGCTCTATCTGGCCGTACCTCCGCTTCTCCTGCTCGGCATTCCGCCTGCGCCGGTCCAATCGCTTTTGTCCATTGAGATTGCGGCAAAGACCGAAAGATTCCTCCGCAGACCGACCTTTGCCTGCCCGGTGGCAGTGGGGACCATGTGGCTCTGGCACCTGCCCGTGCTCTATAACGCGGCGCTGAACAACGAAGGGATCCACGCAGTGGAGCATCTGAGCGTCCTGGTCGCGGGAACGATTTTCTTTTGGCCCATCTTCACCCCTTTGCAATCGCACCGGCTTTCCCCGGTCATCGGGGCGGTCTATATATTTACCGCCATGTCGGTCAATATGATCCTGGGCATATTGTTGACCTTTTCGCCCCTGGGATATTATCCCGCATACATGGAGACTTCCGGCGACACCGTCTTCCAGCTTATCCGCACAGTCTGGAAACTGGACCCACAGTCAGATCTCAATCTGGGCGGCATGTTCATGTGGATAATCGGCAGTATGCTCCATTTCGCGCCGCTGCTGGCCGTAATCAGCCGGTTGTATCGTAAACCTGAAGAATGGCAACCCGCAGTAAAAGGATTAGAAGATGCAAAACTCCAGTGAAAAGCAGCCCGGCCCCGAGGGTTCTTCCCGGGAGAACGAAAAGGAAAATTTGGCAGGCTGGAACATTCCCAAGCCGGAAATTATACCCGCGCCCACGTATTGGCCCTTCCTTCTCTCCCTGGGAGCCACGCTCATGGGACTTGGCGTCCTGACATCAAACATTATAACTGCTACGGGAACGGTACTTTTTATTCTAGCTACAGTAAAGTGGATAGGAGAGCTCTCCAGTGAAGATCGACGATAGCAACAGGCCCTGCACGTCCTGCAAGGAAGATCCGGACAGGCGCCGTTTTCTGGCCAGGCTCGGCGTGGCTGCCGGGTCCCTCGTTGCGGCCATGATGGGGCTGCCGGTAATCAGTTACATTCTGTTACCGGTCTCCCGCAAGAAGCAGCATCAATGGGTATCGGTGGGTCCGGCAGACCGGTTCCCAATGGGTGATACGGTCCTGGTTTCCTTTAAAAACCCATCGGCAAAGCCCTGGGCGGGGGTATCGGGCAAGACTGGGGCCTGGGTGCGCAGGGTCGGGGAGAGTGACTACATCGCCTTTGTTCTCAATTGTTCCCATCTCGGCTGCCCGGTAGCCTGGGATCCCTCTCCCAAACTGTTTATCTGCCCCTGTCACGGCAGCGTTTACTATGAGGACGGGACTGTCGCGGCGGGTCCAGCACCCTTTCCTCTGCAGCGTTTTCAGGTCAGAGTGCGCGGCGGGCAGGTCGAACTGGAGAGCCGTCCCCTGCCATTCAAAGAAACTGCGTAGAGGAAATAAGGGATGAAAGAGCAGAATAAGTTCTTGCAATGGCTGGAGGATCGAACCGGGCTGGTCAAAGTGATCAAATGGATAGCCGATCATCCGGCTGCGCCTGGTGTTAAATGGAAATATGTCTTCGGCAGTGCGATCCTGACGGCTTTTATCCTGCAGGTGATCAGTGGCATCGGCCTGTTGACGACCTATGTCTCCTCGTCGGGCAGCGCCTTTGAAAGCCTGCAGTATATCACCGAAAAGGCTCCGCTCGGCTCTTTTTTAAGAGGCATGCATTTCTGGGGAGCGTCGATGATGATCGTGCTGATCGGCTTTCACGTCCTCAGGATATTTTTGATGGGAAGCTTTAAGTTTCCGCGGGAATTGAACTGGCTGACCGGCGTATTGCTGCTGGGGACCACGGCGGCGATGGCGTTCTGCGGTCAGATAGTGCGCTGGGACCAGAACGCCGTGTTTGGCATAGTTGCAGCCGCAAAGATGGCAAGTAACGTACCGCTGATCGGCACCTGGCTTGCCCACTTGATCCTGGGCGGGGATGTGGTGGGGTCCTACACCCTGAGCCGGGTATTCAACCTACATGTCTGTGTCCTGCCGCTCGTCCTCCTGTCCCTGATTGGCCTGCACGTGTACCTGGTGCTGCGTAACGGCATATCAGAACCTCCCGTGCGGGGCCGTGTGGTGGATCCCGCTACCTACCGTTCGGACTATCACGACATGCTGCAAAAAGAAGGCGTCCCTTTCTGGCCGACTGTCGTCCTTCGCGATTTCGTATTCGCTATCGGCGTGGTTGCCGTTGTCCTGCTATTGGCCTGGCTGGTCGGTCCGGAAAAGCTAGACAATCCGCCCGATCCGTCGCTGATTCACGCCCAACCCCGCCCGGACTGGTATTTCTGGTGGCTTTTCGCCCTGCTTGCCCTTATGCCATACGGCCTCGAGAACGTTTTCATGGTCTTGACGCCCCTGCTGATCGGTCTGGTCCTGTTATCGGTCCCGCTGGTGAGCAACCGCGGGGAGCGTCACCCGGCGCGAAGACCTCTGGCAGTGTCTGCCGTGATATTCATCCTCTCGGCAATTGCCGCTCTGACCGTGGCCGGATGGCATGAGAACTGGTCACCCCGCATTGATGCCGCTCCCCTGACTGCAGATGTTATAGGTGCTTCTTCCGGTCCGGTATATGAGGGGGCAATGGTGTTCAACGAGATGGCCTGCCTTTTCTGCCATACCATAGAGGGTCATGGAGGCAAGAGGGGACCGGAACTGACCTGGATAGCCGACCGGCTGACCCGCGACCAGCTGACACTGCGTATCATGAACGGCGCATTCAACATGCCGGTATTCGGTCGCATCCTCTCCACCGAACAAACCGAAAACCTGCTGGACTTTCTGTCCACCCGGAAAAAATACGGCGTTGCGACTGGCACACAATAGTCGGCTGTCGGGCCCCTTCGTTATGCTACGCTTCGTTATTGGTCCACGTCTCTCTGCCGTTTTTGAGTGAGACGATAGGAATATTCGAACACAATTGAGAGAATAGGCATTCCGGCCAGAAAGAAGATATGCGCGGAATTATCAAGCATGATGGCGTCGTAAAAACTACCCAAAGGGCATAGAAATCTTCACCTTCTGAAGCTTTTTACTTAGCCATCGCTAATTTTAAGGTTTTTACGAGTTTGTCAAGCATGGTGGGTCAGTTCAGGTTTTCTAAAGCGGCAAGACAAAAAGACGCCCCGATGATCAAAATTCTCTTATTTCTGCCGACAGTTCCAGGTGAGAGGGGTTAGAGGGGGCAAGTCTGCTCCTGGCTCACCTTGCCTCAATGTTCTCCTCCTAAAAACAATCTCTTAATGGTCCTAAGAGTCGAAAGACGACTTGCCCCTTCCCGAACCAGAGGGGCTGACCTTTACATATGGTCGGCCCATATACACTATTAAAGACTGAGATCTACAGAATCAGAATAAGATCTGTTGTTGTTGTCGTTTGTTCTCACCTGAATCACAAATTTGTATGTGTCTCCTTGACTTTTGACCCAATCTATTATCCTTGATGGAACGAAGATCATGTCCATGTGAGTTGGAACTTTGACTGTAAGACCCCCTACATAATTAGCTCCTTGATAAACATCTATGAAGGCTCTCGCAGAGAGAGCGGGGGGAGAATCTGTATCCGTCATAATGAATAATTTATTAGGTGTACGCCATCGTAAATATAGGTTTCCTTTCGCATCTGTTGAAGATTTGACAGATGCACTCTTTATGAGAGGAAGGTTGTACAATCGGTCGAGAAAGAAAGAAGCTGCAAGGGGAACGCCGTCATAAACTATATTGAGCTTGTAGGTGCCATGCGTCAGTTTGGCAATGTCGACGTTGTAGGAATAGCCTGACTCGTATGATGGTGCACCGTCGTAGTTCCAATAGCCTGTGCCTGAATTGTAGTATGCAAAAAGATTTACATCTTCCCAAAAAGATCCCGGTAGCAACGGTAATTCTGTTCCTTTTTTGGTTAAAGTGCACGAGGTCAAAAGGTTCTGGGTTACATATTCGCCCGTGCTATCGTCGATAATTCCGAAATTGAGTCTATTGGAGTCATGCCCATCCTCATAGACTCGATGTTGAACATACATCCAATTAATGAAGTAGGCAGCAAAAGATTGGCTGGAAAAGCCAAGAATTAATAGTGAACATAAAATTATGACATTTCGCTTCATTAAAAATCCTCCATTTTTAATAGTTTTTTGGAACTTCTCCTTTTGATATCTACCTAGTAGCTGATATCTAATTGTTTTTTAGGAAATTCCAGGCATTTCCAGCTGTGATTTAAAAAACTCAGGTTTTAAATCCCGCTAACGCCCCCTCTCACTCCCCATTATCGAACTATTTATGTGATAAATACTATTTGAAAAACCTTGAGCTGCCACGATTGGGCTCCGTCTGCAATTAATATTGTTGAGAATTTAATAGATTAACAAGCGCTTCACCTTATAGCCTCATAGCAAAAAGTGGTCCAGAATATATATTTTGAATCAATATTGTATTTATTGTACTCGTTTTATTACATTTACATAGAACCACTGACATAGTGAAACATTTCTATGTTCTCCGAATTTTTGAAACAGCTTTCCGTTTTTCCGGATATAATGATGCTTCCAAAGCAATTCCAGGACCATCCGGAACCCGGCAATGGCGAAATATTTTATAGGAGATTTCGTAAACATTTTACAAAAAAAATATGCGTTTAAGATAAAACCTATCTTGACAAACCAAAGAGACAAAACTCTCTTTTTTATGTGTGAATACATTGTCTTACAATGACGAAGCAATGTCCGATCATATTCACGCAATTATCAACACCCGTAAACGACAAATGGCCCGAACGGAAGAGATTACATGTTCGGTAATCAATACACTGAGTAATCTCAGAAAACGACTTGGTCACACTGGAAAACTCGACGATATCTTGGATTATTTCGCCCCCCACTGTCGAACTCTGGTTGACGTATTCATCACCTTCCTGAATTCCCTAGTTCACCTGGGAGCTATTGTTTGTATTCTCGTAGGTGCTCGCCGCCTGACCTTCAACCACAGCGTACAGTTGTACCGACGATATCGTTGACACCGCAGATGATTTTGAAAATCCGGCTTGTCTCACAACAGTGGTGTTGATTTAACTGCCTGACAATCTAATACGGTTGTATTAAGTATATATTATAATACGGTTGTATTAAATTATCCGAAGGGGTCCATATATGTCAGAATCTAAATCAAAAAGCACACAACAGAGATTATTTGATGCCGGCGTCAAGGTTTTTGCGGCTAAGAGATTTCGGGACGCTACTGTCAGGGAAATCTGCAAAAAGGCAGGGGCCGGCAATATTAATGCGGTGAATTATTATTTCGGCTCCAAGGAAAAACTGTACCGTAAAATTCTGGAGGCTATTTTTTCCGCGTATGACCGGTTTGACCAAGAAAGCTGGGATCTGAAAACACCGCAGGAGCAGCTCAGGTCAATGATTTCAAACTTTTGCACTATGCTTTATAAAAACAATGCTTTTGCCTCGGACATTACATCCATTTTCATCTCCGAGATGACCCAGCCCTCTCCGTTCATTGAGGAACTGGTAGATACCTACAACCAGCCCCGAATAAAACGGCATTTAAAAATGTTCAGGGACCTTTTGGGAGAGGGTGCGACAGACGACATGGCCAGGGACTGTCTAGTGTCTGTTGCTGGGCAGTTGCTTTATTACAGTTTTGCATGGCCAGTTTTTTCAAGGTTGTTTCCAGATTATTCCGCAGATGAGAGATATGAACAATGGGCCGCTCACGTATATGAATTTTCTTCGGGAGGTATTGAGGTCGTACGAAACAACATCATTAATAAAGAGGAGGGCTCGCATGGGGATTAAGCTTGTATCACAGCCCCTTCTAGAGAATGCTGTTAAAGCATCCGGTCTGGAGGATTTCGGGGGAGACTCCTATAAAGAAGGTCTTGAAGCGCTGATCAATTCCCTAAACAGCGACATAGATCTGTGTGAAACCACTGCAGCATATTTTCAGCAGATGATCACCCAGGTCCTTGTCAACCGGCTGCAGGTTACCCAGTTGATAAAAGGTCATCCTGAAATTCTGAGTGAAGAAATAAAAGCCCCCATTTTTATCGTGGGACTACCCAGAACTGGCACCACCTTGACTCAGACCCTGATGGCCTTAGACCCATTGTCCCGGTTCTTGAGAAATTTTGAAGCCTCAGGTGCTGTCTGTCCACCACCCCAATTGATGCCCAATGAGCCTGATCCCAGGATTCAGGCAACTCATGATGCTATGGAAGGATTGTTTGCAATGGGGCCTGGGTTGCGGGGCATCAATGGTATTAATTTCATGGCGCTGGGAACTTCTGAATGCCAGAACCTTATGGCCCATGAATTTGTCCACGCGGGCTGGAGCGCTGGGTCCAGTCTGTTTAGTCATGGTAGTTGGCTAGGGGAATGTGACATGACCCAGGCCTACTATTGGCACAAACGCTTACTCCAACTGTTCCAGTGGAAATTACCTAATGAGCGCTGGGTGCTCAAGGCGCCCATTCATCTGTTCGGTCTGGAAACTCTTTTGATGACCTACCCGGACGCCAGAATCGTATTTACCCATCGGGATCCAGTTGAAGCCATGGTGTCCGGAGTCAGCATGGTTTCTCAGTGGACGCAACTCACCACAGGGCAGGTGGATATCCAGGCCATCGTGGACTGGTATCCCGCTCTTTGGGCCAAGGGGCTTAAAAGGGGCTTAGAGATTCGGGACAAACTGAGGGAGGATCAGGTTATTGATGTGTTTCTCAAGGACCTGAGCCAGGATCCGTTAGGATCGATGGAAAAAATTTACAAGCACTTTGAAATCCCCTTCAGTCAAACGGTCCAGAAACGGATGCAGGTCTGGTTGCGGGATAATCCTCGTTCAAAATTCGGTAGCCACTTCTGCAATGCCCCAAAACTGGGAATGGAACTGGACCTGGTGAAAAAACGGTTCGGTTTTTACCGCAGCCGTTTTGACCTGACCGGAGGTGAACCATGATACGATTTCAATACTTTTTTACTGTGATTTCCTGGCGTTAGCGCCTCTAATCTTTCAAGTCTTTCACGTCACGTGAGCTACCGACCATCGCATCGCGTTCCTTGAGCCACTGTTCGTACTTTTTCGTCTGCTCGGGCGTGAGGACCGCACGAATCTTTTTTTCCTCATCATTAAAAATTTGTCTCATTTTATCCTCAAGGGGCGGGATCTCCTTTTCTATCTTGGCGATTTCGGCACTATCGTTGGCCGTTTTAGCGCGACGTAACGCACGTTGTTCACGATGTAAATCGCCGCGAGGTTTTCTAATCGCGTTGCGAGCTTCTTTTTGAATTGCCGCCACTTTCGCTGCTTGTTCGATATTCAAGTCAAGCGCACTCTTAAGCGGTTTGTCCGCAAATGAATAACCGTTGAATAAGAGTAGACTGCAGACGACAAATGAAAAAATGAGTGAAAAATGTTTGAAGTTCATAAGTCCTCCTGGTAGAAGTGCTATGAATCCGGACACTTCCTTACGGATAATCGCCGGATCTCTCTTTTGGTACCGGGTTCAATGGAAACTGGATTGTACGAAATAGCACGGGTATCGACTTTCCAGCACCGTGATTGCCAGTTTCTGTCTATCCAATTAACGGAATAAACCTTCCCATCAGTTCTACTTCGAAAGCTACTTTATGAAAGACTCGGGTATCATCTCTTTGGTGATGTTAGACAGTTTTTTACTGGCTGCAACCATAGAGGTATACACTCCTTTATATTCACAGGTATCGGGTATGTCAAAGACTCTGTTTTCCTGCCTTGCCTCTGACGCCCACCCCTTGTCATTTCACTACAAAACAGAGTGGAGCATAATAGCCTGATATGTCTCAATATATATTCATTACCCCCGTGCTACCGATCTCAAACCATGAAAGAATTACACATTGGATAGCCGGGAGAGATAAATACCATAAAATCTATGACATATTGATCCACTATCATTATTTCAACTATCAAAGGTTACACCGAAGCTAAAGCTATTTTAAGGGACCTGGCGTGATAGCCGAGATACAAGAGTTAGCTACCACACGAGGTCAAATGGAAAGTCTGTTCAAAAGCGCCCCGGATTGCCAGATCCCTCTTTAAAATTTTGTTGGCTAACATTTTTCTCATTCATTACCTCATCGAGTGAATGCCATGCAGTCCACCGAGGAAACCAGCGCGGAACGTTCTTCTTATCTTGCGAGTACCGGTGCCGAACCGCCATTCGAGGCCCTTCTCCTCTATCAATGGAATATACAAAGAATTCCCGATGACACCCCCCGCCACCCGATTGGACGAATCTATCTCTATTTCTTTTCACTTCTTGATTTATTCAGAAGATACTGATTCATGTACTCTCCAGGGTTTCTTAGTCTCCCGGCGAAATCCTCGGCTTTGTACTGATGCAGGAGTTCGTTGCCTTCTTCGGAGACGGAAGTGAAGTTCTGTAAAAAGGATAGCGTCAGAAATCCATCGTGGCTAACTGCAACATTAATTTTGAAACGGAACAGGTAGCGATGCGGTGCCGTGATCAGGAAATCGACAACCTTGCGATGTATATCATATTGCAAGGTGTTCCAATACAGCTCAGTTCCGTAGGGCTTCATGGTTCTGAAAATGGCTCCCTCTTCATTGTACCCACTGATAGACCAAATGATCTCGCACTCCCAACCAGGAATCCATTCCTCTTCTCCCTTTGGCCCTTCTCTCCATTTCTATTTGATCAAAAGACAAAAAAAACATTATGCAATATCAACATACCACGCTAATATAATTTAATAATATCAACACAAGGCCAACAGGAGACCTGACCCCCCTTTTTTGACCTTTTTTAAGGGTTCCCCCCATAAAAATATTTTTATATTTTTGTTGCCGGTCGCAAAGGTTCATAGGTATCAAGTTGTAAATGATCACGAGCCTGAGCCGGTACATGCGTCATTAAATTGCTGTAGAGAACATGGTCCAATGTGATATCTGCAATCGTTGGAGTACCCATCAATCGCATCACCATGACCAGCTCGTCCTTGAGCAGAGAGCACATTTTTTCAATTCCAGGTTGGCCGTAGGCTGCAAGGCTGTAGAGAACCGGCCGTCCGATACCAACGGCAGTTGCACCCAGGGCTACGGCCTTGAAGATGTCACTGCCGCGTCGAACACCGCCATCCACATACACCTCAAAGCTGGAACGCCAGTTCGAGTCATGTTTATTGAGTGCATCGATAGCTTCCGGCAATATCTCGATTCCTGACCTGGCTGTATCCAGTTGTCGGCCCCCATGGTTTGACAGAACAACCCCGGCACATCCCTTTTTAAATGCCATAACCGTGTCCAGTCCGCAGGCAACACCTTTTAAGATGACAGGCATTTTGGTGATGCTCTTAATCCAGGTGATATCGTCCCAGCATAAGCTCGGGTCGATAAATTTGCTGATCGCCCTGGCAACACCTTCTTCCCGGTTGACGTCGCTATCTTTTTGAACATCAGCATTTTTGGTAAATTTATTGCGCATATCTTTTTCGCGACGCCCCAACTGCGGCGCGTCAACCGTAACAAATAAGGCCTTAGCCCCACCCGCCTCCAAGCGCTGGACATATTCCTTTGTGCGATCCCTTTTGGTATTTACATACAGTTGGCCAAATTGCACTTGACCCGGTTGGCGCACCGCCAGCATTTCATCCAGGGTGTAGGAAGATAAAGTGGGCAGCATGTAGATTACGCCACTCTTGGCCGCGGCGCGCGAAATGGCCAACTCACCCTCGTCATCCGCTAATTTTCCCAACGCTGTTGCCGTGAAATACAGTGGAAAAGGAGATTGGACGCCGAGTATGGAGGTTGTCGTATCAATGTTTTCTACATTGACCAGCACGCGCGGCTTCAACCAGATGCGTTGGAATGCCGAATGATTTTCACGAAGCGTAATTTCATCATCGCCACCGGATGAATAATACCCCCAACCTTCCTCCGTCATTGTGCTGGCGGCAACACTCTCGAAATCAAAGGTATTCAACATATAGTCAATTGGTGGCTTTTCCCACGGTTCCACCTCTTGAGATTCGGTTGCAGTGGGTGCGAATGGTTGCTGCAGACCTCTGGAGGGAGGCTTTTCCTCCCCGGCAACGACATGTTTTGTCTGATCGACCGTTTTGGGATCGACAATGCCTACACAGGCTTCAGGGGAAAGGAGCCGTTGGATGATATCAGTCGGGTGTACGGGATTGAACAGGTTTGACACATCCTTCCCCGCATTCTTTGTAATTACTGGTGATCCACCGGGGTGTTCCTGATGAAAGGTTGATAAATCATACACTTTGCCGTTTATCACAACCCAGCAGTCGTCGGGAGTATTGTGACGTTCCACTTCTTGCATTGTAATCTTTCGCATTATAGAAACCTCAGCCAGTTTATGTTTTATATACTCCCCATAAGGAAGTGTTGAATCCTTCTCTACAAGAACAACCAAGCTGCAGCGGCGCAGACGGACCGCCAAGAAAAGCAATCCGCGCTTAACCGCGTCCGTTGCAGCGCCTCGTTATAGGTGGTGGCGTCATTTCATCGTTCAATGTAAACAGACGATAACATAGCCTTCAAACTCTTCAGCGACGGCAAAAAATTTTCTTCTGAGAATCCTTCAAGCTCCTTCTCCGTTTTTCTCAGGTACCACCATTGCATATCTCTTTCAATCTCGTCTGTGAAATCAATACCTTTTGGTAATGACGGATGGGTAATCGCCAGCCGGGCGGCAACATAATACCTTCCGTCTTTTGTTAGCCCCTGAAAAACCAAGGTGAGTTCCTCGTTATTGATAGGGTTGGGCTCATACTCCTGTGAGTACTGCGTGAGAAACAATATGCCCGAGCCTGAGTGGAAATCCAGGTATTGAAATCTACTGAGAATGGAAGGGCCGGCATTGTTGGCCGGTATGTCGGGAACATCTCGCCGGTGTTCAAATTTGTCGGGACGCTCACGGAGTATCTTCTGAAGATGCTCCGCGGCCCAATTCAGACTAGGGTATGCCTCGCCAAAGTCTTTGACTGAGGAATCCTTGAGAGGGATGGCGCAGATGAAACTGCGTGCGGGAAAGAAATATCTCGGGCCTTGCTCGAAAGCAGGCAGGGGACGTTTGTCTTTTAGCCTGAAGCAGAAATGTTCCGGTGCGAATCCTTCATCTATATATGTTGCCATATCCGGAGGCGTTAGTTTCTCTTTTTTCTTAATCTCAACCTCATCGAAATCGTTGGTGCTGTAAATAAAGGAGACTCCAGCGTTGTTCACCTCCTTGAGTTTATAGGCTTGCTCCTGAGCATTGGGGTTAGGAAGTCCAGAGCAGCTAAGGGTGAGGACTGCTGCCGCAAAGAGTATGAATCTTAGGATCATCATGAGACAGTCAGTTAATCGCGGAGCTTGACGAAGTCGCCGTGAACGTCTTGATCAGCGGTGGCGCCACCATCACCTGCCACGTCAGCGCCGCCGACGACAACGCCACCTTCTGAATTAAATTATTGCGCAATTTCAAAAAATTAAGTTAATTTTTTCCGCCAAGAAATTTGTTCCTATTCTGTGTGACTACTTCAACGATTCTTTTCATTCCAAAACCTTGATATCGAATTCCTGATGGTACATCTGGAAGGTTTGATTTGATTAAAATTCCTCGACTAAAAAAGCCGACTTTTTCCGGAATGTCTTCCATCTTGTCATAAGGGATGAAAAACCTATGAAACATCACACGGATTTCAAGCCCGTCACTATAGACTATGAGTCTGAAAAACGGCCAAGTTCCGTTAAACAAAAAGATCGATCCACCGCCCGTAAATGATGCTATAGAATTTCTTTGGTTCTGGAATGGTGATGGGAAAAAATTATAGACTATTGGAGATAAGAAAATACAAAGAAAGGTTGGCATAAACAAAAATGCCATTTGTTTAGAGTCTCCAAACCTTTCAATGGCAAAAAATGAAAGTAATGGTACTGCGATAAAAAGTGCGAATGTGCCCAAGATGCCAAATGGCAAAAGTGCATCTTTATATTTTGTTTGGGAATTTAAATTATCATCACTTTTTCCCTCACTCATTACCTTAACAGCACTTTCTGGATTGAACCTACTTTTATCAAAATTGCCTTCTTCTATTGGAAGCCGCCCCAGATAACGGACACCATAGTAGGCAGGAACACCAAACTGTGCAAAGAATATTGCAAAAAACACTATAAAAACGATTGAAAATGGACCTTCGTCAACAGGAAATGCATCCGTAGAAAACATGAAAAACATAAAGCCAACAAATAGGGACACCAACAAAATGATAGCTGACTGACCAGCCTTGATTCCCGCCGGGTTTAATTGTTTTATCGCTTTTGATGAATACAGGAAAAGGCCACCCAGAAACAAAAAGCTGATTAATGCTAAGTAAGGAAAACTAGGTGGCAGATTAAATGGAGTTTTATCAAATGGTGCCAGGTAGTAAAAAGCATAATTCCATATCGCACCAACGACACATATCCAACCCAATATTTTCATGGCCTTTCCAGCCTTCTGAATATCGGGGTCACCTTTTCGGAGTTCTCTTAATAGATCGAAAAAATCCATTTAGAATTACCTGCACTACGTATGATTTGTTTTTTATCTTGGCTGCACAACCCGGAATTCACCGGCGCGACGATAGGAGCGTCAGGTGGAATGATTCGTTTTGTCTTTGTGTTTATTCATACGGGCTGCACCAGGGGAAAAGCCAATGATACGCTTGAAAGTTCGACTGAATGCGGCTTCGGATTGGTAGCCGAGACGATACGCCAGTTCACCTAGAGACACATTCTCATTTTTTAGAGAGCTTAAGGCCAGATTCATTCTCCATCGACTTATATACTGCATGGGGGGATCTCCCACAAGTTCCTTAAAGCGGGCAGCAAATGCCGAACGGGACATGGCAACCTCATCTGCTAATGACTCAACCGTCCATCGCCTTCCAGGGTCGCGCTGTATAAGCAGGATGGCTGAACCAACTTGCTTGTCCTGCAAGGCAGCGAGCCAACCTGTTTTTGCCAGAGGATCTTTTGCCATCCAGGAACGAATGGTTTGGATGATCAGAATATCCGCTAAACGGGTGATAATGGTTTCTCCACCAGGGCGCATAGCCTTTGCTTCGAAAGCCATCAAGTGTAAGGTGCTCTGAATCCATTCCATTTGCGGTGATTGCCATACCTCAACGCAAATTAATCTTGGCAATAACCGGATCAGCTGATGTGCGGACGGATGCTCAAAACGCACCGTTCCACAGATAAGCGTTGCAGGTTCTCCTCCTTGTCCATGTCGTATGATTTCGTAACGTTCACTGATTTGTTCGCTGGGCAAATCAAAAAGCTTTGCCGTAGGCACATTTGGTTCACTTAATAATTGATGTCCTTCTCCGTGTGGTACAAGTGCCAGAACTCCGGGGTGAAGCAGGTAAGGGTCAGCACCTTCAACTTCAAGCCAACACCGCCCGTTAATCACTACATGGAACATTAGGCAGTCAGGAAAGGATGGTAAGGCTAAACCCCAAGGAGCCGTAAATTCAGAGCGTGTATAAAAGGTACTGCTCATATGAAGGTAATGAAGTGTTTCACCGAGAGGATCAACAGGTTTCCACGGAGCATTTTGGGGATCAGTGTCAGGGATTGCGTTGGTCATTTTGTCAATATATCAGCATTGCAATCTATCGTCAAATCCAAGTATTTGGACGATTGAGCATGAATTGTGGACTTGATGGGATATAAACTCCTTCAATTTGTGTATATATTGGATGAAAAGCAAATAGAGTATTTTGGAAATATATACAGAGGAGGAAAAAATGAAATTAATTATCTTTGGCTCAACAGGTGGTACTGGTCTCCAGGTTGTAACTCAGGCCCTCAAAATGGGACATCATGTCACTGCATTTGCACGCAACCCGGAGAAGATGAAAATTACGCATAATAATTTGCAGAAAATTCAGGGGGATGTGCTGAATTATCCTGATGTAGAGCAGGCAATGCCAGGACAAGACGTTGTGCTATGTTCACTCGGTTTACCAGCAATAATGGACAAAAGTCAATTACGGGCAAATGGAACAAAAAACATTATCCGAGCCATGGAAAAAGCCGGTGTCAAACGTCTTATCTGTCAGTCTTCCAATGGCGTCGGAGACACACGAAACGCATTACCTTTTTTTATGAAATACATTATAGCCCCATTTGTTTTGCGGCGTGTGTTTGCGGATCATGAAATTCAGGAGAAACTTGTTAAAGAAAGCCAATTGGACTGGATAATTGTTCGTCCAACTGCGCTAACCAACGGAAAGAAAACAGAAGATTACCAGCAAGGGATAACCCTTAATAACAAAACGGCCACGTTTAAGATTTCACGCGCTGATGTTGCAGACTTCATGTTACAACAACTGGTTGACAATCATTATTTGCACAAGACACCCAGTATTTCATATTAAGACCTAACATAAATAATCAGCCGCGCGGTTTTTTTTCGTCGGCTGAATTAGCCTGGTTAGCAATTTCCTTCAGCCGGTTCAGGTTTCTGCGCAACACCGTGTGGAGGTCTGAATAGATCTCCGCTTTACCATGTTGTTTTTCATGTATCGACAGCACGCTTTCATAGATACTTTCAACTTCCAGGGCGGTTTTGGCGATTACTTCAAAGACCTTTTCAGGCCTAAGTTTCATATCTTTACTGAAGTGGGTAAAAGCATTTTCATTAACCCGATCATGCCTGAACGTATTGCCTATGGCCATGGCGAGTTTTCGATCCAGGCTGGGATAGACCTGTGTTGAGACAAGATCATAGAATGGCGCGAGCTTTATTGTATCCTCGTGGATAATTGAGAAATTTTTACCGTGAGCATCATTGTTGCCTATTAAGTAATTGAAGGCCAGTACAGCTGTCAGTTTCTGTTTTACCTCGGATATATCCGTCGACAAATACTCTTCGGCCAATTCACGGCATTGCAGGAAACCGGGGCCGCCCTGTTCCTGATATTTTCTATTAAACGGCAGTCCCATTGCCTGACAGAAATCTTCCTGATGTACTCGTTTTACTTTGTTGCCCATGTGGAGCCGGTCAAAACGTTCGATAAGAAACAGTTCATGACTGGCAAAAGTGTACAGGCCGGAGCGAGGAACAGGGAGGTTAATCTGCCCGGCCAGATCCATGCAGAATGCCTCATTTCTCTGGATATCATGAAAATAGGGGCTGGCGGGTTTAATTATATGAGTTGTCGGCGATGCCGGATTTTCGGGAAGAAAAAAACTATCGTTCTCATAATACACCGGTAACTTATCTTGCGCCCCGGCAATTGATAGACGGCCACTGGCCAGTTCAGGATATAATTTATGCTTTCCCGGCTCAGATTTGATAGCCTGTAGAGCCTCCCGCAACTCGGCGTCTATGCATCTGTATTTGTTAGATTGAGGAAGGATAATTTCATTCTCCGAAATGATGGAGAGAGCGCCCGCGCAGTCTTCACCAAAATTTTCGAGAAAAGCAAATGTGTCTTTCCTGTCAAACCGGCGGTTGAAGGCCAAGATAGTTCGCGCCTCGCTTTCGGGAAAAAGGTTTTCAAAAAATGCGGTGCTAACCCCTGGAGGAAAGCGCTGTTCCCGGCATGGGAGTGAAAGCGATATCTGCCGCCCGCTGTTTTCGAGCCATTCGGCAGCATATTGAAAGGTGATTTTACCATTTTGGTGTCTCGATATTGTGCCGACAATCCGTTGATCCCAGTAAACCGTGAGATTGCTCATTTGTCGATATCTCCTTCGGTCAGGTAAACTCTGAGGCCTACGGTCCGTATCAGATCAAGAACCTTGTCAAGTTGCACCGTGGATTTACCCTGCTCGACGTTGCTGACAAACTTCACGCTGGTGGCGGTATAGTCCGCAAGGTCCTTCTGGGTCCATTGTTTCTTCTTGCGGGCATCCTTGATTGCCGGGCCGATATATTTGGGCAGGCGGACAAAATATGGATATTTTATATCAGACATGGCGTAAGGTCTCCTTTTTTAACCGTACAGTTAAATTTGCAGTGAGTCAATCATTTTTAACCGAACGGTTAATTTGTAGAGGAACAGGCGTGGCTTGACCGAACGGTTAAGATGGAGCGCCGATGCCTGGTCTGACCGCCTCAATCGCTTTGGCCAGAACAAGTGGATTGTTGAAAGCATGTCGAGCGTTAAATGTAGTCGGCGTGATTTTTTTTGGGTTTATTTTTTCTCTGACCCTTAAATTTTGACCCCTTTATTACGTGGTGTGTATCGACGGTTCATCACTTTTTTTCTGGTCGGCGGAGCTGATCTACAGGAGTTATCTCCCCTCATTGTTCACACCATTTCACTGCTTTTCGAGGTCGGCCGGTTCGACCGGGAGTGACACGGCGGCCAATCATAGTGCCGATCTCTTCTTGAAAGCGAGTGGAGCCCAAGGCAAAATTCCCATTGGTAGCTTTCCTGATTTTATCTATCTCTCCGAGTTCCAGGTCATTCCTGAACAGCTCCCTGTATGCCGAACCTTGTTCAGTTTGGTCATGCCCAAGGGCATGATAAAGCGGGTGAGGTGTTACAAGTTTAGATGGCTGTCCATGCCCGTTAATTCTATAACTTGACCATTTGTATTCACCTGGATGTTTAACCATTCCGGCACGCACCGGGTTCATTTCGATATAGCGTTGGCAGGTGAGCAGATATGTATCCTGCTGTAGAACACTTGAACGAAACCGCCCTTCCCAGAGTGTCCCGCTGCGCTTATAGATGCGATTAATGTACTGCACATACCGCTGCCCAAGTCGCTTCATGAGATTGCCTGCACTTTCCTTGTGCTTTGGCGTCAACAGAAGGTGGACGTGGTTGGTCATCAGGACATAGGCGTGTACCGCACAGCCTGTACTGCAGGAGTAGTCCTGCAACCAATCCAGATAAAAGCCGTAATCTTCCTCGGCGAAAAAGCAGGCTTGGCGGTTGTTGCCGCGCTGAATGAGATGTAATGGTACTCCCGGGACTATTATGCGTGGTCGTCTTGGCATATTAGAATATGTAGCGCAAGCGATTGAAAATGCAAGATTAAAAACGTGGTCTGTCCCCTATTACCTGATATCGAGAACATCTGCGGCTTGTCCGAAGAATGTTTTTGTTGTGCTCTTTTTCCTTAAAAGTCCCTTTTGACCCTTAAAATGAGGGGTTTAAGGTAAAATATAGCCTATTATTCATGATCTTATTATGTGAAATCAACGATATGACTTGGTCCGACCCCGTCTCCGTCCTTAAAATAAAAGTTAATTTTCGACGTAAATGTTTTAGACATCTCTGCTAAAATGTCTGTGGATACAGCTTTTTCCATAACTGCAAGTCTGTCTCAGGCACTTCGAAGACTCCAGATCCCATTTTAAATCTATCATTGTTTTCAGGTTGCAAAGTTTGCCAAATTGTATTGTCAAAATGTTCTGGATCGATTTTGACAGGAAAAGACTGGTTAAATGTGTGGCAAGAAGTTGGTGAAAGAAATGTTAGTAATACTTTATTATCAAGGTGGCCTGTTGTGATTTCACGTGTCATGTAAATATCCTGTGTTTGTTGCTCACTTCTTAAGTTTCGCCAGCATAATCTCGGAACATGACGAAGTTAGCTCCGAGATCAGGCACTTCATCCGCAGTTATACGCCGTCGGCCGCAAGAGTAATGTTAACCATAGGTAGTTTATACAGACCCGGTCAATACTTCCTTCATGGCCTGTGCTAAATCAAGTATGGCGGACTCGCCATCACCGACATAAGTTGAGCCATGCATTGGTGCAATCGTTTTTGGTTTCAGAGCTGCAAGACGGCCAAGAAATTTTTCTGTATGAGTTGTATATGGAAGGTAGTTGGTAAAAGGTCCCTCCTGATATTCGATAAGCATCTCTTTGAAACGGCTAACAATATCGGATTTTGTTACTGTTTCCAAGTCCCCGTTCTGATGGAAAAGGTCAGAGCAAAAAAGAGTGCTGCCATTCTCTTCAAATAAATGTCCTGCGTCCCATGCGTGAGGCACATGTGGCGTCTGGAGAAATTTGAAACGCATTTTGCCAGTTACTAATACTTCTCCGTCTTCCAAGGCTCTGGCCGGCCGCTCTGCTACCACATCATCTACGCTCACCATTTTTGAAACAAAGCTGCATATGGCCGTCGCATTCGGAGCCCGCCTCTGCCACTCCTTGAGCGCCCCGCATTCATCCGCTTCAAAATGACTAAATCCGATCCATCGTATTGTGGTCGGATCAATCAACTTGGCAACAGCTTCATTGACAGTAGGAAAAAGCCCTTTCATCCCAGTGTGGTATAGGAGCGGCTCCTCATCCTTTATGAGAAATTGATTGAATTGAATATTTGCTTCAGAGATAAATGTGGTGATTTTGAAAACGTCAGGAGCAATTTCAGTTATCTGGCTCATTTCTTTTCCTCCCATGCTTTTTTTGAGGTTAACTCAGCTTCCTTCAGCAGCGAGGGAATTGAGTACATTCTGAAAGAAGGGGTTATGTTCTATGTCTTATTTATATTTTCCAAAAAATAATATACATAGTCTTCAATTTCTCTGTTAAGCGAATAGAAATTAACAGAGGGGAATTTATCTGAAGGAGTGGATATAAAATTTGAAAATGTATCTAAAAACCAGAGTAAAAAATTGTTGCTTGGTTCTTCATACTTGTCAATATTGGAGTCAGTGTGTTTAAAAGTTTTAACTGCCCTTGCTAACGCTACATTATCTATTAAATCAAATAGTACTGTTTCTGTGTCGATGGAAATAGAAGTCTCGTATACAGTATCCCAAACAATATCTTCCTTTCCATTTGATGTGGTCGTTCTTGGTGCAAGACGTTCTTTTTTTACGACATGCGGTGGATTCCTCCACATATATAATACATATCTCATACCTGGGTACTTTTCTGAGATGATATACCCGTTAGTAATAATCCTATTTTCGTCAAGATCTATCTCTGAACCGATATCGTGAGAATCTAATTCAGAAATAAAATTTTCTTTTGATTTGTAATTAATGTAATCGTAGATGCCTCGTTCGACATAGTATGCACTTTGGGCGCCATCTTTGTTCAAAATAGCTATTCCCACGATTGGATTCTTCCTAATCTCGGACTTGGTAACTAAAGGGTGCCTCTGGTCATTTTTATATGTATATTCAACAGGATTAAGGTAGGAGCAGCCAAATAACAACACTGTCATTAATAGAATTATTGTATATTTCATCATAGTAAATATGCCCCGACTTCAGCTGCTAACAAGGCGAGTCAGACTGAGAGCCATCGTTTGATTTTAGTGCTTCTTTTCCATCTCGACTAAACCATTAAAATGATTCTCCAAGATCACTTCATATCCGATTGTATTGTATCCTTCTGTATCATTAACAAAAATTCCATGCGGAGGATTGGGATCAAAAGGAGCCAGTAGGAAGAAGGGGGCAAGCGTAGTGTAACGGAGCGTCGTTGAGCGCCTTGTTGAACGAAGCCGCTCCGCGGCAGAAAAAGCTCCAAATAGAGTATAACTCCTTAAAGTTTCCAATCCCGGAAGCTTACAACAAAAAGGAGTATACCATGAAGTCCTCAGAAATAAAACGATTTGCAGCCCTCTATGAACGCCACCTGAAATTTCTCAAACTGCAGGGAAAAAGCAAAAGCACCATTGATGCCTATTCTCGGTCTGTCCGCAGAATACGGAATCATTTTGACTGCTGCCCAGACAAGTTGTCAAAAGATCAGCTGGAAAACTATTTTGGCGATCTGGTCGAGTCACATTCGTGGAGCACCGTAAAAATAGACAGGCTCGGGCTGATGTTTTTCTGGAAGCATGTTCTGGAAAAAGACTGGCAATGGCTGGAGATTGTCAAACCACCAAAGATCAAGTCTATTCCAGATATTCTCACACCGAATGAGGTCGCTCAGCTTATCTGCGCCACCAAGAAACTGCGCTACCGTGTTTTTCTGCTGGCCACCTATTCCATGGGGCTGCGCCTGACAGAGGCTTTGTCTCTGCAGGTGGGTGATATTGACAGTGAGCGCAAACTCGTGCACATCCGTCGGGGCAAAGGGCATAAAGACAGGATGGTGCCTCTTCCGGACAGGACATTGGATGCTCTGCGTGTCCTGTGGAGCAAACATCGACACCCGACTTTTCTCTTTCCCAATGCCAGGGGCTCGATGCAGAGAATCAGACAAGCTACCACGCATATGAATATCGGCGGCACGCAGAATGCCATGAAGGTCGTGGTGAAGGCGTGCAACATTAAAAAAAAGTCTCGATCCACTCCCTGCGACACAGTTTTGCCACCCATCTGCTTGAACGCGGCCTGAGCCTGCGCCATATCCAGGATCTTCTGGCCATGCGAGTCCTAAAACCACAGCTCGCTATACCCATCTGACCGGGGTCTCGGAACAGAACGGTACCGCTACCATCAACGACTTGGTTAACACCCTCGACATCACCTTGAAGAAGGTGTGATCATGGAACTTGCCGCAATTATCGAACAATATTATCCAGCGTATAGAGAAAAGCACAGTCACAATGCTTTGCCGAGCCATCTCAAAGCCCTGCATGCCATAAGGCGATGTCGAACGTCCTCTTCTGGAGAGCTGTATGTCAAATGTCCTGAATGTGACCATGCCGAATGGCGTCCCATGTCCTGTGGCAACAGACATTGTCCTAAATGCCAAAACCATGCCGCAAGTCAGTGGATAGACAAGCAGCAGCATAAGCTTTTGCCGGTGCCGTATTTTATGGTGACCTTCACCCTGCCTCATGAGTTACGATCACTTGCTTACCACCATCAGAGAGTATGCTATGATCTTCTGTTCAGCTGTGCCGTCAGCACCCTGAAAACCTTCGGGTTGAACCCGAAGCATCTCGGTGCCGAGATAGGCGCTACCATGGTACTGCATACCAACAGCAGGAGGCTCAATTTTCACCCGCATATCCATGCGGTGGTTCCAGGCGGCGGCCTTGATAGGCGTAGCCGTCGCTGGAAAAGAGTAAAAAAAGGCTACCTCTTCAATCACAAGGCCATGGCCAAAGTGTTTCGCGGACGCTTCCTGACAGGGCTGCAGGAAGCAGGGCTTACTTTTCCTCAAAAGACCCCAATGGACTGGGTTGTGGACTGCACCCAAGCGGGTGAAGGGATGTCAGCCTTGAAATACCTGTCGCGCTATTTATACCTCGGGGTAGTAGGTGAGAAAAATATAGTATCAAACCGCGAAGGCTTCATCACCTTCCGCTATATCGACAGTAATACTGGAGAGACCAGGTATCGGAAACTCAAGGGTGAAGACTTCCTCCAGCTCATAGCACAGCATGTTTTGCCTCGAGGTTTCAGAAGAGTCAGGGATTATGGCCTGCTTCATGCCAATGCCAAGAGATTGCGTTTCCTTCTCCAGCTCGTTTTACGAGTAAGAGTCCTGCCGATACAAATGAGACCCCGCCCTCCGTTCAAATGTGCTTGCTGTAAATCAGAAATGGTTGTCCTGGCATTTCGGAGAGGCGGTATGCGACCCGGATAACCTGAAAATCCTGGCTGGGCTGAAATCTCAACTCAACAGGAGGATGCTGCTTTTATGATGATATAGTCTTTTTTTTGCCTGTCTCATGCCAAGGGTGAGGTGCGTCCACGCCTCGAGACCTTTCAACTGCAAATTTTCTGCAAACACTTCCCCAAAAGAGATATTTCCTTATTAGTAAGCCGGGCTTGTTCAACCCGGGTTAAGATCGTGGATCGCTATGCTCTCACGATCTAACCTTAGTCGTTATGTAATTTATTCATATATTTTAGCAGCTTGAAGAGCATCTGCAAACAATTGCCAACTTGGGTGTTCGGCACTAGTACTTAATCCAAAGTTTTTATAGAAGCCATCTGCATCTTCTAACCAAGAACTCATAGCTAAGAGGAAATTTTGTATATCATTATTTTCCCAAGTAGTAGTGTCTTCTTCGCTCAACCTTTTAATTAATTTAAGTAATTCCTCTTTTGTTCTGATTTCTTCATAGTTGATTTTTACGAGATCTTTCATTTTTTCTTTTACATAATCGCGGAGCTGACCAGCGCCGTGTGCTGCGCAAGCAAGCGTAGCTTGGTTGTGTAGTGCGCGGTGTCTGGTCAAGCTCCGCGATTCTCGGCGACGTAGTCGCCGAGAACGCGGAGTTCACCGGAAATTTCGGAGCGCAGCGGAGAAAATTTCCGGTGAAACGTTTTGTTGGGCGGTTGTTGTGGATTGACAACCAAACTCGATTACACAACCTTCCTACAACATTACTCTGCCTTAATTGGAACAGCAGTACCTCTTACCACAATTCCTCCTGCAGCAGGTATTTCGACTGTCAATCGACTCGGACGGCCCATCGCTTCTCCCTGACGGATTAAAATGGTGGCGGGCACATCAATGAAACCGGCTTCCCGGAGATACCCCCCAAGCGCAGCTGCCGCCGCACCCGTGGCTGGGTCTTCCACAACCCCACCGACTGGAAATGGGTTGCGGGAGTGAAATACAGTCGTACTCTCTCGCCACACCAATTGCAGCGTAGTAAGTCCTTCTCGAAGCATCAGAGCCTTCAATCTCTCAAAGTCATAATTTAACTTGGCCAGTCTATGGGGATCATTGACGGCCAATACCAAATGCCATGCCCCGGCGTAAGCTCTGGCTGGAAGAATTGAGCGATCTATATCACTGGATTGCCAGCCAAGCGCGGAGAGCGCTTCGTTGACAAGCACATCGGAAGCACCTGTAAACTTAGGCTCCACTGAGGTCAACGAGGCTTCACGTGCCCCACCTTGGGAATGAACGGTGATTGAGACCTCCCCCACAGTAGTTGCTAATCGATATGTACCGTCACCTTCGGTCTCGCCGAGCACTACACCTGTCGCAATAGTAGCGTGACCACAAAACGGTACCTCAATCTCAGGGCTGTAGTAACGAATCGTTCGGTTCTGTCCGATAGTCGGCGCCACAAAGGCAGTTTCGGAGTAACCGACTTCAGCTGCAATTCGCTGCATAACATCCACAGACGGCAAGGTCTCACCAACCCAGACTCCGGCGGGATTACCACCCTTGGGGTTGTCCGTAAAGGCTGCTCTTCGATAAAGTGTTCCAGGATTCATTATGCTTCCTTATTGAGTACCGGCAACCCCGTCTGACATCACGTTTGGCTTGTATGCAATAGCATCAATTTCGACTGCCGCTCCACGTGCTAAATCGGCTCCACCAACCGTGATACGCGCGGGAGGATCATTGCCCATCACTTCAAGGTAGGCCTCATTCATTTCAGGGAAGGTTTTTATATCAGCAAGAAAAACATTTACTTTTACAAGATCGGAAAAAGAAGCGCCGCATTCTTTTAAAATGAGGCCAATATTGTGAAGAGTCTGAGCGGTTTCTGCCTTGGTTCCACCCTCTACAAGCTCCATTGAGTCCGATTTAGTTCCCAGTGTACCTGAAACGTATATAAAATCCCCAGTAATCACTGCATGGCAAAAGGCAGGAAGACGACCAAGACCAGACACGTTTATTTTTTTCATTTTTGATCTCCTGAGAAGATGCTAGTGCACCTATTATTATAGATTACGAACTAATTGCTATATAAGCCCAATCGCGGTGCTGACCGGCGCCGTGCGCCGATCAGGCAAACGAAGTTTGAATGATCGGTGTGCGGTGTCCGGTCGAGCACCTTGTGTGCGCCCGGCATGGGCGTGAACTAATGGGGTTAAAGTCCCCTGTATGTGATCCTGTGTTAAGTCTAATGCTTAACATAAAGTACTAACCAATGGCAAGAGCATTATCGCGAGGTAGTGTTTGGA